>Ga0163227_100016_pt1 | contig 97253 bp, 82 predicted proteins | sample MSEWel2016_09_14_2_FD_113148 | JGI IMG/M metagenome (GOLD analysis project Ga0163227, IMG submission 113148) | Subsurface microbial communities from deep shales in West Virginia, USA - MSEEL Well Study Marcellus 5H_2016_09_14 ...
CCGGGGCGCGCGGGCGAGGGCGGCAGGGCGAAGCGCGTCCACGTAAGCCGCCGGTTGCCAATGCGTTTTGGGGTTCCCCAGCAAGCTGAAGGCTTGCCAGCCTCTAGCCGGTGGTTGAGCCCGCACCGCGGGCGACACCACCGGTTACCACCCCGCCGACGCGGGCACCTTGAAGAGGTGCCAGCAATAGACCGATTCCCACCCGCAACGGTGGCACGCCCTCCGGGTTGCAATCGCGCGAGGGGGGACGTTCCGGTGGTGTCGGAGCCCTTGCGGTTCCCCTCAACCACCGGCCACAGGCTGCGACCCCTCCGGGGTCGCGCGGGGCGGGTAGGGCGCCGCGTCCACGCAAGCCGCCGGTTGGATCTCGCCTCTCATCACCGAAAACGCACTATTCTTCGCGACCGATGCGGAAGACGCGGTCGGAGGTCTCGCGGTAGAGGGTGAGGTCGATCAGCATGGGGCGGTTGGGGCGGAAAAACAGCCGGGTATCCGCGTCGAAGACCCGGACGCCGGAGGTGGGCATGTCGGGCGGGTTGAGGTAGACGATGTCTGCGGAAAGGTTGGCCGCGACGACGCTCATGTCGACCCGGAGGCTGCCGCCGCTGTCCTCCAACGCGGCCTGCAGGTCGGTCAGGTCGAAGAAAAAGCTGCGGTAACTGTTGTCCTGGGAGTAAGGGGCGACCTTTTCGAGGATCTCGCAGTGGATCTTCTGCATCACCGCGTCGGCGCGGTCGCCATCTTCCTGGTAAAACTCGATGAAGTAGTCCGGGATCGGGTTGCCGTGCTGATCCGAGACGCGGAAGACCACGTGCATGTATTCGTGGAAGCACTTTTGCGCCTTGCCCAGCAGGCCCTGTCCGCGCTGGAAGGTCTGCCGCGTCACCTGTTCGCAATCCTGGACGTGGGCGGCGTAGTTGCTCGGGGTCACGTCGAGGGCCTGCATGACCAGTCGGCGCCAGTCCTCACGCTGCTGGCGATCGTCCTGCGTGATCGTGCTGTGGTTGCGGTCGAGCACCCCAAAGGCGATGTCCGGACCATTGCGGGGCACCTCTACGGTCCTGGGTTCGGTCGGATTGCCGAAGTCGACCTTCAGGTAGTGGGCGTTGAGGTTGGCCGTGGCCACCCGCACCGTCCCGTCGGAGCCGTTTTCGTGCATCATGCGCTTGAAGGTGTCTTCGTAGCCGTTGCTGCCCACGAGCACGGTGGTGCAGATGTGCTGGGGGTCGAAGATCGGAAAGGCCGGGTCGAAGAGGTCCCGCAAGGCCAGCTCGTAGGAGATGGAGGAGCCCAACTCCAGGGCGTTGAGCAGCTCCTTGCCCGTCTCCATAAAGCCGTCCCAACGCCAGCCTTTGCCCAGGCGCCCGAGCATGGATTTACCCAGGCCGGCGAGCGGCGAGCCGAAGTTGGCGGGGGCGAGCATCAACAGGTTGCGGATGGGGGTGCGCGAGGCATCGGGCCGCCCTTGCTCGTCGCGGCAAAACTGCCGCAAAAAGTCGCGCACCACCAGGCCGCCGGTGCTGTGCACGATGGCGTTGAAGCTGTGATGGCCGGTGGGCAGGTCGTGCTCCTGCAGGGCCTTTTTCATCGCCCACGACACGTCCCAGAGCGAGATCTCGTCGTTGAGCGAGAGGTAGTCGGCCAGGTTGATGTCGTGCACGTTGAACCCCTGTTGCTGTAAAAACGCGGAGAGTCCGCGGAAGCTGGCGGAGGTGGCACTCCAGCCATGGATGAGGAGGGTCGGAATGGCCATGAGACAAGGTCGGGTGAGACGATACAGGCAGATGCGCGTAACGCGCCGTAGCAGAACCTGCCTCTGCTTGCCCAGTCGCTGGCATTACGTCAAGCAATATGCTGCATTAGGAAGCGTTATTTTACGGCCTGAAGCCTCCGACCCCTCCGGGCCGAGCAAAAGGCCCTAATCTTCCAGTTGTCCGACCGGGGTCACGGTGAGACCGTAAAAGCGGTGGTCGACCGCCTCGGCCTTGCACTTGAGCCCCTCCAGCTCTTCCGGCGTGACGGCCTGCTTGTGCATCACCACAAACACTTCGCCCGAGATATAGGGCCCCTCCCCGCGCAGGCGCACATCCACGGCCTTTACCGCCTCGTCCTGCTCCAGCGCGTCCTGCAGCTTGCGGTCGATCTGCAGGGGCTGGTTCTTTTCGGCATCGGTCGGGCGTTGGTCGAGCAGGTTCATCACGCCCTGGCGCAGGTGCGTGACACCGTCCTTGATGACGTTGATCGAGATAAACGCGGCCGCGGCGGAGTCGGCCCACCAGAGCCCCGCGCCAATGCCCAACACGCCCAGCATGGCGGCGGCGCCGGTCTGCCAGTCGTCCTTGTTCATGGTGGCATCGGCCAGCACGGTGCGCTCCTGCAGGTCGCGGCCCAGCCCCATCTTGAAGTGGCCCAGGATGAGGGGCGGGATCACGCTGTAGACGAGGGCGCCGATCATGCCCCAGCCCGCCCACACATGCAGGCCAAACCGGTCGAAGTGGCCGATGGTGGGGTGCTCCTGCGCGAGCAGGCCCGAGGCGGCATCGTAGAGCATGTAGAGGCCCATCACGAGAATGGCGACGGCGGAGACGAGGAACGACAGCAGCGTGGTCTGCTGGTAGCCGTAGGGGAAGCGCTGGTCGGGTGCCTTGTTGCGAAAGCGCTCGGCAATGATGAAGGACAGGGGTGGCACCAGGGCAAGCATGTCTTCGATCCACGCAGTCTTCATGGCCTGCGAAGAGCCCATGGTAAAATACATCACGACGACGATGGAGAGGACCAATGCGATGGTCAGCCACTCGAGCCGGAGCACGCGCTTGCGCTTGCGTTGCTCTTCCGGGGTAATGCGGTAGGGATGGCGGGGTTTCATCGGGCGGTCTCCTTCAGTTGGGTTTCGAGGCTGTGTTGCTTGCCCGCCTCCAGCAGGTAAGACTCGAGGTGCATGAGCAGAGCGTTTTCGCCGCGCGGCACGGCCATCACGTGCTTCTTTTGCTGCAGCACGACGCCAGTCTCCTGCAGGCCCAGGGCGGCGGCCTGCCATTGCGGGGCTGCGACCGCGCCCTCTGCCTGCGCCAGATCATCCATCGGTTGCGGCGTGTAGCTCTGGGACTCCAGCAAGGCGGCGAGCACGCTGTCCTTTTTCACCGCCACCGGAGCATTTTGCGCCGGGGCTTCGCCCGTGGGCGTGGCGATGATGCTGCGCGTTTTCAGGTAGGGCAACGTCGTGCCGACATGCTTTGCCCAAGGGTTCTTTTGCGTCATGCCCCCGATCACGAGGTCGAGCTGGTGGTGCTCCAGCGCATCAAAGGCATCCTCCGCGCCCTGCTCGTGCCATGCCACCTGCAGGCCCAGCTCATCGGCGAAGCCCTGGACCAGCTGCGGCTCGAGGCCGCCCGGCGCCTGGCCTTCGTGCGGGATGACCCAGGGCGGATTTTCAAAAAGGCCGACGCGCAGGGTGCCGCGTTCCTGCGCCTTTTCCAGGCTGCCCTCCGGATCTTTGGGAAAGCGATCGCAGGCGGTGAGCAGGAAACAGAGTGCCAATGCGGCCCACTTGGCAAAATGAAGGGGCGGACGTCGGCGGAATGCGGGAAAGGGGGGCTGATGTAATGCGTTCATGGTTGCCTCTGCTGAAGCTAGCATAACGCGTTCCGAAGGATGCCCTTGGGCGCGGCGCCGGGCCGCCCGAAGCCTGACCCGTGTAGACGCGGCGGTAGAGCCTTGGGCCCAGATCGCCGGTCTTGGCACCACCGTTGCTCCCCGGCAAGGCCATGAAAGCAGCCGTATTCCACCATCCGGGCAAAATTGTCTGCGAAGAAGTACCCGACCCCAAGATCGTCGATCCGCAAGACGCGATTCTGCGCGTGACCTCCACTGCCATCTGCGGGTCCGACCTGCACATCTACGACGGCTACCTGCCCCAGATCAAAAACATGATCCCCGGCCACGAATTCATGGGCATCGTGGAAGAGGTCGGCCCCGAGGTGAAGAACCTCAAGGTGGGCGACCGCGTGGTCGTGCCTTTCCCCATCGCCTGCGGTTGCTGCTTCTTTTGCCAGCACGAGCTGCCGGGCCACTGCGAGCACTCCAACAAGAATTACGGGCCCGAAGGCGGTCTGCTCCACCAGAAGGGGGCGGCCCTCTTTGGCTACACCGAGCTCTACGGCGGCGTCGACGGCGGCCAGGCGGAATACGTGCGCGTGCCCTACGCCGATACCGGCCCCCGCAAGATCGAGGGCGACCTCACCGACGAACAGGTGCTCTTCCTCACCGACATCCTGCCCACCGGCTATACGGGCATCGATTGGGCCAACATCCAGGGTGGCGAGACCGTGGCCGTCTTTGGTTGCGGCCCCGTGGGGCTGATGGCGCAAAAGGTCGCGTGGTTGCGCGGCGCCAAGCGCGTGATCGGCATCGACAAGGAAGCCTACCGCCTCGAAGCCGCCCGTCGCACCGCCCAGAGCGAGACGATCAACTACAAGGAGGTCGATCCCATCGAGGCCATTCGCGAGATGACCGACGGACGCGGCGCGGATGTCTGCGTCGACGCCGTGGGCATGGAGGCCGAACGCAGCACGCTCGACAAGCTGGGCAACGTCGTGCACGTCCAGCGCGGCACCATCAACGCCCTGCGCAACTGCTTCAGTGCCGTGCGCCGCGGCGGCTTCGTCAGCGTGCTCGGCGTCTACGGCATGTCTTACGACAACTTCCCCATCGGCCAGATCTTCGACAAGGGCCTGCAGATCGCCTGCGGTCAGGCCCCCGTGCACAAATACATCGATCACCTGATCGACATCGTGCAGCAACAAAAGATCGTGCTGGACGACATCATCACGCACCGCCTCCCGCTCTCGGAGATCAGCCACGGCTACGACATCTTCAAGAAAAAGGAAGACAACTGCGTCAAAGTCGTGCTCACCCCGTAACCCGAGCCGTTGCGGGTGGGGATCGGTCCGTTGCGGGCACCTCTTCAAGGTGCCTCCGTGTGGGGGACGGGATACCGGTGGTGTCGCCCGCTGACGCAGGCTCAACCACCGGCTATAAGCTGGCAAGCCTTCAGCTTGCTGGGGATATCCAAAACGCGTTGGCAAACCGGCGGCTTACGCGGACACGCTGGGCCCTGCCTTGTCCCGCCCCGCGCGACCCCGGAGGGGTCACAGCCTATAGCCGGTGGTTGAGGGGGGACCGCAGGGCACCCCGACACCACGGGAGCGCCCCCCCTCGCGCGATTGCACCCTGAAGGGCGTGCCACCGTTGCGGGTGGGGATCGGCCCGTTGCTGGCACCTCTTCAAGGTGCTTCCGTGGGGGGACGGGATACCGGTGGTGTCGCCCGCTGACGCAGGCTCAACCACCGGCTAGATGCTGGCATCCCGCCGGGATGCTCGGGGTGGGGGACCTCGCGCTCCGAAACGTGTTGGGCGTTCGGCGACTAGCGTGCACGTTGCGCCCTACCGTGTTCCCTTCCGCGCGACCCCGGAGGGGTCACAGCCTGTAGCCGGTGGTTGAGGGGGACCGCAGGGGCTCCGACACCACCGGAATGCCCCCCTCGCACGAATGCACCCCGAAGGGTGTGCCACCGTAGCGGGTGGGAATCGGCCCGTTGCTGGCACCTCTTCAAGGTGCCTACGTCGGCGGGAGACGGGCTACCGGTGGTGTCGCCCGCGGTGCGTGCTCAACCACCGGCTAGAGGCTGGCATCCCGCCGGGATGCAGGGGAACCCCGCACTCAAAAAACAGCGATGGCACCGGTTGATGTTCGCTCGCGTCCCTCCAAGCCCCATTGGCAACCAGCTGCTTATGCGGACGCTGTATCCTATCGGTCCGCCCCGCGCGACCCCGGAGGGGTCACAGCCTGTAGCCGGTGGTTGAGGGGGACCGCGAGGGACCCCGACACCACCGGAACGTCCCCCCTCGCGCGATTGCACCCCGAAGGGCGTGCCACCGTTGCGGGTGGGGATCGGTCCGTTGCTGGCACCTCTTCAAGGTGCCTACGTCGGCGGGAGACGGCAAACCGGTGGTGTCGCCCGCGATGCGGGCTCAACCACCGGCTAGAGGCTGGCAAGCCTTCAGCTTGCTGGGGATATCCAAAACGCGTTGGCAAACTGGCGGCTTACGCGGACACGCTGGGCCCTGCCTTGTCCCGCCCCGCGCGACCCCGGAGGGGGCGCAGCCTGTAGCCGGTGGTTGAGAGGGGACCGCAGGGCACCCCGACACCACCGGAGCGTCCACACAAGCCGTGCTATCGGTGAATGCAGAGCGCCCTCGGGCGCTTGTTGGCGCTTAGAAGCCGATGGAGGCGCCGCCGTCGACGGGCAGGGTCACGCCGGTGATGAACTTGGAGGCGGGGGAGACAAGGTAGACCGCCGCCCAGCCGATGTCTTCCGGTTGACCAAGGCAGGCCATGGGTGTGCGGCCCAGGATCTTCTGCTTGCGTGTGGGGTCGCCGTCCAATGCCTTGCGCGACATTTCGGTCTCGATCCAGCCGGGCGCGATGGCGTTGACGCGCACGCCGTCGGCGGAAAGCTCGGTCGCGAGGCCCTTGACGATGCCCACGTAGGCCGACTTGGCCGCGGTGTAGGCGATCACCTTCGGGATACCGAACAGCGAGGCCATCGAGGCGGTAAAGAGCACCGTGCCGTGCTTGCGCTCCACCATCGCGGGGGCCAGGGCGCAGGTCAGCGCGTGGGCGCCCAACACGTGGGTATCGAGCACCTTCTGGAACTCGTCCGTGCTGGTCTCGAGCGCGGGCTTTTTCAGGTGGATGCCGGCGTTGTTGACCAGGCTCGTGATGGGACCGAATTGAGCCTGCGCGCGCTGGGCGAGGTCTGGCGCCTGCTGAAACTGGGTCACGTCGTGCACGAGGTAGTGCGCGCGTTCGCCGAGGCGTTCGACGGCCTTGGCCAGTTCGGTTTCGCGGCGGCCGACGAGCACCACCTGGGCGCCCGCGGAGTGCATGGCTTCGGCGATGGCGAGCCCGATGCCGGAGCCGCCCCCGGTGATGAGGGCGGTTTCGTTGGCGAGGGAAAAAGCGGCGAGGAAGTTCATCGGGAGGGGATGTCGAGGGTTTGCATGACGCCCTTCATGTAGCCGAGGGCGTAGGCCATGCCGGCGTGCCAAGGGGCGGCGCAGGCCATCTGGGGCGTGTGGTCGGGGATCAGCACGCCGTCGAACTGGTTCTTTTGCAGGATCTTCATGATGCGCACCATGTCGACCTCGCCGTCGTCGATAAAGGTCTCCTTGTAGTCGGGCACCTTGCCGCGCACGTTGCGGAAGTGGATGTAGGCCAGGCGGTCCTGCTGGCTGTAGTGGTCGACCACCTCATAGATGTCGCCCTCCGTCATCTCGGCCAGTGAGCCGATGCAAAACTCCAGCGCGTTGGCCGGGGAGGGTGAGAGGTCGACCAGCTTCTGGTAGAGGCTGGGCTGGTAGACGAGCCGCGGCTGACCCCGTACCGTCGGCATGGGGGGATCGTCCGGATGAGCGGCCAGACGCACACCCGCGGCTTCCGCCACCGGCACCACCTCGTCGAGGAAGGCCTGCAGGCGGCGCCACAACTCCTCGTGCGAGACCGGGGGCAGGGTGCCTTCGGGCGCATCGGGGTCGTAAACCATGTTCCAGACCATGCCCAGCGGCAGCGGCAGATCGTAAGGGCCCTCCATGCCGACGGAATCGGCGGCGCCGCGCGCGTAAGGGCCGGTGGTGCGACCTGCGACGCCGGCGAGGGAAAAGTTGTAGCCCATCACCGGGATGCCGGCCTCGCCCATGCGGCGCAGGATCGTCTTGACGTTTTCGATGTGTTGGGCGCGCTTCGGGCCGTCGAGCAGGATGTCGTGCCAGTGGGCAGGGTCGAAGTTTTCGATCGCCTCCAGCTTCAGGCCGGCGTCCTCGACGTTGCGGCGCAGCTGCACCAGTTCCTCCAGCGTCCAGAGCGCGTCGGGATCGCCGGCGAGGCCCCAGCCCCGGTCGGTGCCGGTGGGCTGGTCGTCGCTGTTTTCCTTGCCGCTGCCACGGAAGTAGTCCACCAGGTGGGCGACGATGTGGGTCGCGCCCGCCTGTTTGGCAAAGCGGAAGTTCTCCGGCGTGAGCATATGCCGGTAAAGTCCTAGACCGAGTTTCATAGTGAGTGGAAAAGTGCGGATGCTAGAGCCCCATCAGCCGAGGCAGCCAAAGGGAGATCTCGGGCACATAGGTGATGATGAGCAGCCCTACGACCATCGCCCCGAAGATCGGCAACAGGGGCCGGAAGACCGACGCCAGCGTGGTGTTGCCGACGCTGCAGCCGATGAAGAGGCAGGCGCCGACGGGCGGGGTGCAGAGGCCGATGCAGAGGTTGGCGATCATGATGACGCCGAAGTGCACCGGATCGACGCCGATGTGCTGCATCACGGGCAGGAAGATCGGGGCGAAGATCAGGATCGCGGGCGTCATGTCCATAAACACCCCGACGATGAGCAGCATCACGTTGATGATGAGCAGGATCACAATCGGGTTGTCCGAAATCGCGAGCATGGCCTGGCTGACGGTCTGCGGCACCTGCAGGTAGGTCAGCGACCACGACATGGCCTGGCTTGCGCCGATCAGCAGCATCACGACGGAGGTCATCTTGGCCGCGCGCAGGATGATGTCGGGCAGTTGCTTCGTCGAGATCTCCCGGTAGAAGACCATCGTGAGCAGCAGCGCGTAGGCGACTGCCACGGCCGAGGCCTCGGTGGCCGAAAACACGCCGCCGAAGATGCCGCCGAGCACGATGATGATCAGCAGCAGGCTGGGCAGGGCCGAGAGGAAGGTGGTGGCAATGCGCTTGAAGGACGCCGCATTGGTCTCCGGGCTCAGGTTGCGCCGGCTGAGGTAAAAGAACGACGAGCCCATGATCAGCAGGCCGATCAGGATGCCCGGCAGCACGCCCGCCATGAAGAGCGCCGCCACCGATACATTACCCGCCACCACGGCGTAGACGATCATGACGTTGCTCGGCGGGATGAGCAGGCCCGTGGTGGCAGACGTGGTCGTGACCGCCACGCTGAAGCCGCGCCCGTAGTTCTTGCGCTCCATCTCCGGCAGCATGAAGCCGCCGACCGACGATACCGCCGCGGCCGCCGAACCGGCGATCGCGCCGAAGAGCATGCAGGTGAGCGTATTGACGTAGGCCAGGCCGCCGGGCAGGCGCCCCATTACGGCCGAGGCAAAGTCGACCAGGCGCCGCGCCATACCGCCTTCTCCCATCAGCACGCCCGAGAGCACGAAAAAGGGGATGGCGAGCAGGGGGAAGCTGGCGATGCCGTTGGCCATGCGCTGCGCCACCAGGTAGGTCGTGGGCAAGTCGCCGATGGCGAAGATCGAGACCAGCGCCGCCATGCCGATACACACCGCGATGGGCACGTTGAGCAGCAGCAGCGAGGCGAAGCAGACGATGATGATGAGAATCTCCATGGTCTAGGCTGCCTCCTCTCCGTCTTTGCGCTGGAAGAGCAGCACGAGGTGCTCGACCGCAAACAGCATGAAAAAGAACCCCGTGATGGGCACGCCGAGGTAGACGTAGCCCTTGGGGATGCCGAGGGAAGACGTCATCTGCCCTGCGTCCAGGGTGCGCTCGACCAGGATGCTACCCCCAATGAGCAGCCCGAAGAGCGAGAAGCAGAAGACCACGACCTCGGAAAAGACCATGGCGGCCTTGCGCGCGTCGGGCGTCATCTTGCCGGTAAAGTAGTCGACCCCCAGGTGGCCGTTTTCCTCGTAGGTCACGGCCGCGCCCAGCAGCGAAACCCACACGAGCAGATAGATCGCGAGCTCTTCCGTCCATTGGCTCTGCGCGTTGAGCACGTAGCGTGAAAACACGCCCCAGAGCACATCGACGACGAGCACGGAAAAGCTGATGATGAGGATCCACTTCAGGGCGTGGACCAAGCCGTGGCGTAAGCTTTGCACGGCGCTCATTGCGGATCCTCCACCGCTTGGATGCGCTCGATCAGGTCGCCGATCGCCGTGCCTTTCTGCTGTTCGTAGATGGGCTGGACGGCCTGCTTGAACGGCTCCTTGTCGGGGCGATAGATCTGCACGCCCTCGTCCACCATCTTGTCGAGACACTCCTGCACGTAGTCGTTCCAGACCTTGCGCTGGTAGACGACGGATTCCTTGGCCGCCTCGTCGATCCACTGGCGCGTTTGCGGGTCCAGGCTCTCCCAGAGCGGCTGCGAAAAGATCAGCATGTCCGGCAAGCGGGTATGTTCATCCAGGGTGTAATACTTGGCGATCTCCCAGTGGCGGCTGTCGTAAACGCTCGGCGGATTGTTTTCCGCCCCGTCGACCATACCCTGCTGCAGGGCGGTGTAGAGCTCGCCGAAGGTGATCGAGGTGGGGGAGGCGCCAAACTGGTTGACCATCGCGATGGCGCTCGGGCTGCTCATCACGCGGATCTTCATGCCGCGCAAGTCTTCGGGCGTGCGCACCTGTCGGTTGACGGTGTAGAAGCTGCGCGAACCGGCGTCGTAGTAGCAGAGGCCGTGGATGCCGACGTCGTTGGCCTTTTGCAGCATCTCCTCACCGATCTCGCCGTTGAGCACGCGCCAGTAGTGTTCCTCGTCTGCAAAGAGGTAGGGGATGCCGAAGACGGTCATCTCGTCGGCGAACATTTCCAGCTCGCCGGTGGAGCTTTTGACCATCGCCAGGGCGCCGCGTTGCAGTTGCTCGATCGTATCTACCTGCGAGCCGAGCTGGCCGCTGGGAAAGATCTGCACCTCAACTTTGCCGCCAGAAAGCTCGGCCACCTTTTCGGCGAAAAACTCCATGCCGAGGTGGGAGGGCGATGAGGGGGGCATTGCGTGGGCCAGCCGCAGGACCAGCTTGTCGCTCGGGCCGCCGGAACTCTGGTTACGCCACAGGTAGGCGTAGGCCAGGGACGCGAGGAAGGCGCCAACCAGCAGGCCCAGGCTTAAGAAAGAAAAGGCTCTTCTATCCATGTATGAGGGGGTGGGGTAGGTTGCGGCAACTAGACTAGGAGAACGGGGCGGATCGGTGGAACCGTAGTGCAGGTTGACAGTCCGCACTCGCCCGTCTGGAGCGTTACGGGAGAGCCGGGTAGCGGGGTGGCCTGCACGACACCTCAAGGCCTCTGGATGGGATCAAGAAGTCGATCTCCACCCAAGCCTGTCAACCCAAAGTAGAGCCGAAGCTTCAGGATTATCGGTAACTATCTGATGCGTAAAGGAGATACGCAAAGGCTTCGCACTAGCGCCTCTCGCTCGAGGTAAGCGTTGCTTTATCGTAAACGCGATTGCGAACGCTATCATAACGCCCATCTTTGAGCATAAACCGCGTTAGCAGGATGATTCAAAAGTTAGAATACAGGTTTGGTTGAGACAACGAAGTGTTTTACTAATGCTGCAACCGAAGCTTGATACGTTGCCGTGACAGCCTCCCACCCCTCTGGCTCGTTCGGTAATTCATTTGTTTCGCGAACGCCCGGCGTTCTCCACGATCCTCGAACCCGCTACTCCACAGCCCCCATGAATGCCCCCACTTTTGCCTCGCGTATTGGCAGTCTGCGACCTTCGCCATAAACGCTTCCGCTCGGCCCAGTCGACTTAATCCCTTATCAAGAGCCTTTGCGCAAAGGCTCGGTGAATGTTTTTTTGTTTATGATAAGGAACTGGCAGTTCGATTATGATGAAGTCCGGATCGACACTGTCATGAAGTCGGATCTATCCGTGGCGACACGGATATGCAGGTGATCGTTTACGGGATAAGCGAAGGCGATCCGCAAGCAGGATTTCCGATTCTGTAGTCAATCGCAGCGATCCTCAAACCAACGGCAAAATTACCTTCTTAATTTTTCTGCACAACCGAAGCAAACGTAGATAAGCAATAGCTAAAACAAGCATTTTTCCAACCTGGCGGGTGATGATCGTCGGATCCAAGGTTGAGGCAACACCCACCGCTTGAAACGACCAGCCCTCTTTTCACTTTAGTTCATAGGTACTCTTTGGGGGAGTTAGACAGTGCCAGTCCTGCAAGGGGCTGGCACTTTTCTGGTACCGATGAAAAGCCGCACCAGTTGTGGGCTGGTGCAGAGCAAGCGCTTAACAGCCCACGGCTTGCAGCGCCGGCTCGTTCAGCACGGGCATGGAACGGCCCGGCACCCAGGTACCTTCGACGAAGGTCGTGGTCGGGATTTTAGGCACGCCGCGCTTGTTCTGCATCAGGCGGCCCGCCAGGATTTCGACCGAAAGGGCGCCGACAGTTTCGTGGTTTTGGCGCACGCCCGCATATTCGCCGGTCTGGTCTTCCAGAAATATATCAATAAAGCTTATGTCTTCGGGCACACGAATGCCCTTTTGCTGCAAACGCGGTAATACGAACGCCGGATGACTGATGATGACCTCGGGCTGCCATTTTTCGAGCCAGGGGTAGAAGATTTCTTCATCGACCAATGCCTCGCCCTTGCCCTCGTTGATCCAGTTTTCGACCGGCTCGGCATTGGGGAAGAGGCAGATGGGAATGCGGTCGCACTGCGGTATCAGCTCCTGTTCCACCAGGAAGCCCGCCGACCACATGCGATCGACGCTGTGGTCCCAGCCTCGGTGCATCACCATGCCGATGCGCTTGTAGCCGGCCGCGCGCGCCCTTTGCACCGCGAGGCGGATGATGCCGCACTGGTCGTTGGTGATGTTGTGCAGCTGCGGTTGGTGGGGGAAAAAGTCGATCTTGACCGCGCTGAACTGGTCCCAGTTGAGTTGCAGGCTGTCTTCGAATTCGCGCGAGTGGGAGGCAATCACAACACCCTGAATGCCACGCGCTTCCAGGATCTGGTTCAGGCGCCCGTGGGAGAGCCCCGACTCGCGCATCCAGAAGTGCTCGAGCGTGTAGCCCAGATTTTTGGCGGCCTTGCAGGCACCGCGATAAAAGTCGGGGTGGGCGGTCGTTTCCTTCCAGCCCCAACGGGTCGTCCAATTCGTGACATAGGCCAGAACCTGCCCGTTGGGGTGGTCGCGCATCGATTCACGATAGGAGACGAGGGCCCGCAACATGGGATCGGGCGCATAACCCATTTCCTGGGCCAGACTCTGGATGCGTTCGCGGGTAGACTGGGGTAGCTTCTGGCTGTTGCGTAGGGCGAGGGATACGGTAGTAACATGCGATCCGTCCACACGGGCAATATCTGCCAGGGTGATACGCTTCTTAGGCATAAGCACAAAGGTGAGGGGATAATATAAAGGATAGGACGAACAGGGGGATTCGGTCCTCCATAGGGGTCAAAAGTTAGAATACGGGGTTGGTTGTCGTGGTCAAGACGCTAAAGATATTACTAAAAAAGTTTAGCGTCGGCCACCTCACCCCGTGTCGTTTCGGTTCGAGAGCAGCATGGGCAAGCCGTTCCGGTTCACTACTTGCTTCAACCCCTCTATGGCGACTGCACAATCGTGTGGGCGTTTGGTAACTATGTCCAACATTTATCCCTTTCAGAACCCTGATTTACCCCTCGATGCGCGCATTGACGACCTGATCTCCCGTCTGACCCCAGTGGAAAAGATCAGCCAGATGATGCATGAAAATCCACCGATCGAACGGCTGGGAATCCCCGAATACAACTGGTGGAATGAAGCGTGCCACGGGGTGGGTCGGGCCGGTCGGGCGACCGTCTTCCCGCAGGTCATCGGCCTCGCCGCGACCTGGAACCGCGAGCTGGTGCTGGAGGTGGCCACTGCGATCTCCGACGAAGCACGCGCGAAGCACCACCACGCCGCGCGCCGGGGCAAGCGCGGTCAGTACCAGGGGCTCACCTTCTGGACGCCCAACGTCAACATCTTCCGCGATCCGCGCTGGGGCCGCGGGCAGGAGACCTTTGGGGAAGACCCGTTCCTCACCGCCCGGCTCGGCACCGCCATGGTCGAAGGTTTGCAGGGCGACGATCCCAACTACCTCAAGACGGCGGCTTGCGCCAAGCACTATGCCGTGCACAGCGGCCCCGAGTCCGAGCGCCACGAGTTTGACGCCATCCCGACGGCCAAGGACCTGTGGGAGACCTATCTGCCGGCGTTCAAGGAGCTCTGTGACGCGGGGGTCGAGGCCTTCATGGGCGCCTACAACCGCACCCTGGGCGAGGCTTGCTGCGCCAGTCCCCTGCTGATGGAAGAGATCTTGCGTGGCCAGTGGGGCTTCAAGGGCCACTACGTGAGTGACTGCGGCGCCATCGACGACTTTCACCACTACCACGGCGTGTCCAAAAACGCGGCAGAATCGGCCGCTCTGGCGGTCAAGATCGGCTGCGACCTCAATTGCGGTTGCACTTACAGCGACCTGACGCACGCGCTGAACACTGGTCTGATCACCGAGCAGGAGATCGACGTTTCCCTGAGTCGCCTGTTGGCCACCAAGTTCCGTCTGGGCCTCTTTGATCCCGAAGAGCTCGTGCCTTGGTCGGACTTGCCGCTCGACATCGTCGACAGCCCGGAGCACCGGCAGCTGGCCCGCCAGGCCGCGCGCGAGTCCGTCGTGCTGCTCAAGAACGACCACCAGACGCTGCCGCTGCGGCGCGACCCGGACCGCCTGCTCGTCGTCGGGCCCAACGCCTCCAATCCCGGTGCGCTCTACGGCAACTACTACGGCGTATCGCCGCAGATGGTCACGATCTTCCAGGGTATTCTGGAGGCGACCGAAGCGAATACGCCGGTCAAATACCGCCCCGGCTGTCCGCTGCTCAGCCAGCAGGCCCCGGGTGTCAATTACACCTTCCCGGCCGCGGAAGCCTCCGACGTGGTGATCGCGGTGATGGGCCTCGACCACACACTCGAGGGCGAAGAGGGGGACACCGTGGCCTCGATCAGCGGTGGCGACCGCGACATTGTCGAGATGCCGCAGGTCCAGCTCGACTTCCTCAAGGGACTCCGCCCGCACGCCAAAAAGCTGGTGCTGGTGCTGACCGGCGGCAGCGCCATCGCCGTGCCGGAAGCGCACGAGCTGTGCGATGCCGTGCTGCAGGTCTGGTATCCCGGTTGCGAGGGCGGCCATGCGGTGGCGGACGTGCTCTTTGGCGCGGCCTCGCCCGCTGGCAAGATGCCCGTTTCGGTGCCCTATGCGACGGCCGACCTGCCGGCGTTCAACGACTACGCGATGCAGGGCCGCACTTATCGCTTTGCAGACAAGGAGCCGCTGTATCCCTTCGGCTTCGGCCTCAGCTACGGCCACATCCGCTACCAGAGCGTCGCGGTCGATCGCCGCGAAGTGAGCGCAGACGACCGCTTCACCGTCACCGCCACGGTCGCCAACGACAGCGATCGAGCGGTTAACGAAGTGGTGCAGTGCTACGTCACGCCGCCGCGCGACTGGCCAAACGCGCCGCTGGCTTCGCTGGTCGGCTTCCACAAAATCACCCTGGCGCCGGGTGATCGGCAGGAGGTGAGCTTCGCGCTCGACCACCGGGCGCTGCGCCAGTTCGACGCCGAAGGCAACGCGGTGGTGCCCCCGGGCGAATACACCATCGTGGTCGGCTCCAGCTCCCCCGGCTCGCGTTCCAAAGCGCTGGGCGCGCCCGATCCCGTCAGCTGCTCGCTCAGCGTGGTCGGCGACCTCACGTCGGTCGCATTCTAGGATTTTGTGCACGAGATGAGATCAGGCCGCCGCGCGTCCGCTATTGGACGTGCGAGCGGCTTGTTCGCATCCAATTCCCATCCGCCCCGAAGCCCCGTCAGTATGAAAAAAACCGCCAGTCTCCTTGCGACCCTCCTCCCCGTCCTCAGCCTCTGTGCGATACCCCATCTGCAGCGAAACGAGCATGGGCATACCCAGCTCATCGTGAACGACGAGCCGGTGCTCCTGCTCGGTGGTGAAGTCGGCAATTCCACCGGCGAAGCCGCTTACCTCCGGCCGTATCTGGACCACCTGAAAAGCCTGAACCTCAACACGCTGGTCGTTCCGGTCTATTGGGATCTGGTCGAGCCGCAGGAAGACCGGTTCGATTTTTCGACCGTCGATCAGCTCGTGGCGATGGCCCACGATGAAGATCTGCACCTTGTATTGCTCTGGTTCGGCTCCTGGAAAAACAGCATGTCCTGCTACGCCCCCGGCTGGGTGAAGAGGGACCCGGAGCGCTTCCCGCGGGCGGTTTCGGCCACGGGCAAACGGCAGGAAATCCTCTCCCCGTTTAGCGACGAAAATCTGCAGGCCGACGCCTCCGCCTTCGCCGCCTTCATGGAGCACCTCAAGGAGATCGACGGCGAACGGGAGACGGTGGCGATGGTGCAGGTCGAAAACGAGATCGGCATGATCCCGAGTGCGCGCGACCACAGCCCGGCCGCGACGGAGCGTTATCGCCAGCCCGTCCCGCAACGCTTGCTCGAATACCTGCAGGCGCACCGCGACGAGTTGGCGCCGGAATTGGTCGACGCCTGGCGTTCGAGTGACTTTGCCGCCTCGGGCTCCTGGCAAGACGTCTTTGGCGAAGGCGCCGCGACCGAAGAGATTTTCATGGCCTGGCACTTTGCCCGCTATACCGAGGCGGTGGCACAGGCCGGGCATGAGCGCTATGCACTGCCCATGTATGTCAACGCCGCGCTGATCCGCCCCGGCTACCAGCCCGGCCAGTATCCCAGCGCCGGCCCACTGCCGCACCTCATCGACATCTGGCGCGCGGGTGCTCCGACGGTCGACTTTCTGGCACCCGACATCTATTTCCCGAACTTTGTCGACTGGACACGGCGCTACACTCGCTCCGGCAACCCGCTTTTCATCCCCGAAGCCCGCCGCAGCGATGAGGCCTCGGTCAACGCCCTGTATGCTTTTGGCGAGCACGGCGCGCTCGGGTTCAGCCCCTTCGGCATCGAGTCGATCCAGGGTTCGGCTGCCGAAAACCTCAGCGCCAGCTACGATCTCCTGCGCCAGCTCACGCCCGTCTTGCTGGAGCACCAGGGCGCGGGCGAGACGGCCGGCCTGCTGAAGGAGCACCCCGACAATTCCAAGCCGCAGGAAGTCCGCCTCGGTGGCTACGTGCTGGAGGCGACGTTTGAAGACACCGCGCCGCCCTCCCTCGCCGACGGCGTGATCGTGCAGGGCGGGGTAGGGGCACGCGGCGTCCAGAAGCTGCCCTCCGGCGGGCTGGTCGTCCACACCGGGCCAGACGCATTTCTCTTTGCGGGCATCGGCGTGAAGGTCACCTTCCACCTGGCCACCGATACCGGCGAGCAAGTCGGCATCCTTTCCTGCGAGGAAGGCCGCTTCGTCGACGGCGAATGGCAGCACATCCGATGGCTCAACGGTGACCAGACGCACCAGGGGCGCCACCTCCGGCTCGAGCCCGGCCGCTTTACCATTCAGAAAATCAAGCTCTATCGTTACTAGTTTCTTCTACCCATCATGACCTCAAAACGATTCCTGATCCCGATCCTGCTGCTCTTGTTCGCGTCCGGTCGCCTTTTTGCGCTGGGCGAGCCGCAGGTGATCCAATTCCGCCCCGGTGACGGCGCTCTGGCGCTGGTCGCGCAGGGCAAGGCCTTGCCGCTTTGGCTCGATGCCGATGACGACCCCGGCGTGCTGCGCGCCGCTGGCGACCTGCAGGCCGACTTCGAGCGTGTGACGCAAATTCGCCCGGAGCTTTCGACCGCCCAACGCAGCCCCGGCCGCAAGGTCATCCTCGCCGGCACCCTGGGCACACCGCTGATCGACCGCCTCGTCGAAGCGGGCAAGCTCGACACGACCCAGCTGGAGGGGCGCTGGGAAGCCTTTTGGATCGGGCAGGTCGAGCAGCCGGCCAAAGGCGTCGACCGCGCGCTGGTGGTCGTCGGCAGCGACCGCCGCGGCACGATTTACGGCCTCTACACGCTCTCCGAACAGATGGGCGTCTCCCCCTGGTATTGGTGGGCAGACGTGCCGGTGGACACGCACGAGGCCCTCTACGCCCGGGCCGAGCCGCTCTATGACGACGGTCCGACGGTCCAGTATCGCGGCATCTTCCTCAACGACGAAGCCCCCGCGCTGACCGGTTGGGTCAACGAAAAGTTCGGCGGCTACAATCACGCCTTTTACGGCCACCTCTTCGAGCTGATCCTGCGTATGAAGGGCAACTTCCTCTGGCCCGCCATGTGGGGCAGCGCGTTCTTCGACGACGATGCACAGAACGGCCCGTTGGCCGACGAATACGGCATCGTCATGAGCACCTCCCACCACGAGCCGATGAACCGGGCGCACGCCGAATGGGGGCGTTACGGCGAGGGGCCCTGGGAATACCGTGAAAACGCCGAGAAGCTGCAGCAGTTCTGGACCGAAGGCATCCGCCGCAGCAAGGACTGGGAAACCTACATCACCCTCGGCATGCGCGGCGACGGCGACGAGCCGATGTCGGAAGACGCCAACGTGGATCTGCTCGAGCGTATCGTGCACGACCAGCGCGAGATCCTGCAGCGCGAGATGGATCGCCCCCTGGAAGACATCCCGCAAGTCTGGGCCCTCTACAAGGAGGTGCAGGAATACTACGAGCGCGGTATGCGCGTGCCCGACGATGTGACGCTGCTCTGGACGGACGACAACTGGGGCAACATTCGCCGCCTGCCGGCTCCGGACGAGATGGACCGCTCCGGCGGCGCAGGCGTGTATTACCACTTTGACTACGTGGGCGGTCCGCGCTCCTACAAGTGGATGAACATCATGCCGATCACCAAGATCTGGCAGCAGATGAACCTCGCCTGGCAGTACGAGGCCAACCGCATCTGGGTCGTCAACGTGGGCGATCTCAAGCCGATGGAATTCCCGACCGAATTTTTCCTCACCTACGCCTGGGATCCCGCCGCCTGGCCTTACGAGCGCCTGACCGCATACCACCGCCAGTGGGCGGCCCGCGAGTTCGGCCCCGAACATGCCGATGCGATCGCCCACCTCATCGCGACCTACACCAAATACAATAGCCGCCGCAAGCCGGAGCAGATGACGCCCGACACCTTCAGCCTGATCCACTACGATGAGGCCGAGCGCGTGGTGGCCGATTGGCAGGCGCTGGTGGCCGAAGCGAAAAAGGTGCAGGCGCAGCTGCCCGAGTCGATGCAGTCGGCCTATTTCCAACTGGTGCAGTATCCCATCGAGGCCTCCGCTACGGTGGTCGAACTCTACGTGTCGGCGGGCGAAAACCAGCTCTTCGGCTTCCAGGGGCGCGAGGCCACCAATGCCGCCGCCGACCGCACGGTCGCGCTATTCGAGCGGGACGATGCGTTGGCCCGGCAATACCACCAGATCAACGACGGCAAGTGGAACCACTTCATGGCGCAGGCCAACCTCGGTTATCAGACCTGGCAGCAGCCCGACCGCGACACCATGCCGTCGGTCACCCGCGTGCATGAGCGCGAGGCGGCGCAGATGGCTGTGAGCCTGCCCGGTAGCCCGTTCTCCTGGCCCAGCAACCACCCCGGCAAGGGGGAAGCGCGCACGCCGGTCCTCAGTGCCGTGGCGCAGGACGCGACCCACCTCACCGTCTTCAACCGCGGCACCGAAGCGTTTACCTTCAGCGCGCAGGCGGAACCGGGCTGGCTGCACGTGACGCCCGCCGAGGGCACGGTGACCGCCGGCCAGCGGCTGACCGTCTCCGCGGACTGGAGCGAGGTGCCGGCGGGTGAGCACGAGGGCAAGGTGACGCTCAAGGGCGCCGACGGCTGGCCCGTGACAGTCACGGTGCCGGTGGTGAAGCGCTCCGTGCCGGCGGACTTCCAGGGCTTCGTCGAGACCCACGGCTACATCTCCATCGAGGCCCCGCACTTCCAGCGTCAGACGGGCAGCGACGTGCAGTGGCGCGTGCTGGAAGACTTTGGCCGCACGTTGGGCGCCGTGACGACCTTCCCGGTGCGCGCCGAGAGCGAAGCGCACCCCGGCGGTGAATCCCCGCACCTGGCCTACGACTTCTACGTCCATAGCGCGGCCGAAGAAGCGAGCGTGAACCTGCAGTTCGCGCCCGCCTTCGCCTTCCAGCCGGGCCGTGGCCTGCGCTGCGCCGTGTCCATCGACGACGAGGCGCCGGAGATCATCGAGATCCAGGCCACCAAGACGCACCCCATGTGGCAGCAGGCCGTCTCCAACGCCATGCACGAAGTGGCGGTGAAGCGCCAGCTGGAGCCCGGCGCGCATACGCTCAAGGTCTGGTATGTGGACCCGGGCGTGGTGCTGCAAAAGGTGGTGATCGACCTTGGCGGCCTCGAGCCGAGCTACCTCGGGCCGCCCGAAAGCCCGCTGATGCAGTAGCAGTAGGGCGCCTCTCCGCCTTTTTGACGCAAAAGCCCCGCCGTTCCTCGCCGGCGGGGCTTTCCTGTTTTAGCGATACGAATGACGATCGGTAGGTTTATTCGTCACGGGCAAAAAGACCAAGGTACGCTCCGACGAAGCCGCCTGCTTCGTGGGTGCTGAGCAGGGCCCCGTCTTCGCGCGACAGGTCCTGCCACTCACCGCCGTCCGTGCGGTAGGCAAAGGTATAGGTGCGGTTTTCGGCGCGAATCTGCAGGTCCAGCTGATTCCCCTGCACGGTCTCCAGTTCCCGGCTCACGACCACGGCGGGGGCTTCGCCGTTGGCGCGCTCCAGAAAGACCGTCGCGCCGCCATCATCATGCGAATTCACCCCGAGGAAGAAGTGGTGTTTGGCGTTCTGAAAGGCCACCATGCCGGCTTCGGTCCCCTTTGGCGGCAGCTCGAGCGACGTGCTGGCCTCGAAGGACAGGTGCTGTTGACGCCGCCCCAGAAACGAGGGGTTTTGCAGCGTATCCAGCCCGATGGCCTGCGGCTCCAGCGACAGCGTGCCGGCCTCCGGGTTCAGGTGCCACCACCTGCGCTGCGGGTTGCGCAACATGTTCCAGGGTAGGCCCAATTCCGGGCCCTCGAAGTCGTCCCGCCAGGTGAAGTTGCCGTTGAGCGGCACATTGGGTTCGACGCCGCCCGTCTGCAGGTTCGGGCGCTCGGGCGTACGCGGGATGGGCTCGCCCTCGGGCAGGATCATCGGCCAGCCGTCTTCCCAGGTGACCGGTAGTAGAAACGTCTCCCGTCCGGTGTTGTAAAGGTCATCCTCATACGGACGGCAGGCGAGGAACGTCGCCCACCAGCTGCCGTCGGGCAGCTCCACCAGGTCGGCGTGGCCCGCGCTCGTGATGGGGTGGGGACGGTCGGGCGAGAGGTCCCGCTGCGTCAGGATGGGGTTGCGTTCGGCAGGCTTCCAGGGGCCGAAAATGTCCCGGCTGCGCAGGATGACCTGTGAGTGGTTGACCGAGGTGCCGCCCTCGGCGCAGGTCAGGTAGTACCAGCCGTCTTTCTTGAAAATGTGGGGCCCTTCGATCCAGACCGGTTGCTGCGAGAGGTCGATGCCGCCGTTGACGATCATCTTGCGCGGGCCGACCATCGCCTGTTGCTCGAGGTCGTATTCCTGCACCCAGATCGCGCGGTGGCCGTCGTAGAGTGGCTCGTTGTTCGGCGGGATGTCGTTGTTCACCACCCAGGCCCGGCCGTCGTCGTCGAAAAACAGAGACGGGTCGATGCCGCCGAAGTCCAGGTAATGCGGGTCCGACCACGGTCCGGCGGGATCCTTGGCTGTGATGATGAAGTTGCCCCCGCTGTCGACCGCCGTGGTGATGATGTAAAACAGGCCGTCGTGGTAGCTGATGGCGGGCGCAAAGATCCCGCGCGAGATGCGCAGACCGTTGAAGTCGAGCATGTCCGGGCGGTCCAGCGCGTAGCCGATCTGACGCCAGTGCACGAGGTCTTTGCTGTGAAAGATGGGCAGGCCGGGGAAGTAGCAAAAGGTGGAGTTGACGAGGTAGTAGTCGTCGCCGACCCGCGTAATGCTCGGGTCGGGGTAAAAGCCGGCGAGGATGGGGTTCTGGTAATGTCCCTCCGGCACGTCCGGCGCAAACCAATCGCCGGTGCCCCGGTATTCAAACCAGTCGAAGGTGGCGGGGGCGGCCAAGGCGGTAGACGTCAGCAGGCCGAGGGTCGCAAACAAGGGGAGGTGACGGGGCTTCATTGATGGCTGGGGGTTCCGGGGACGTAGTGTTCTTGGAGATTTTGGTAGTATTCGAGGTCGTGAGCCGGGGCTTCGACACCCGCCGGCAGCGGCCTTTGCGAGAATTGCTGGAAGTAGAGCAGCACCGCGTCGCGCCATTGCACGGCATCCTTCTCCTGGCGCTTGAGCAGGGCCGCCACGTGGGCATAGCGCTGGGCGTCGATCTGGCCCTGCAGGTCGGCCCACGCCTGCTCCCACTCGCGCACGGCGTCCACTCCGCGCTGGTAACGGTAGGCTAATTCGTCCCACAGGATGTTGCCCGTGCGCAGCCGGTAGTCCCACGGCACGTGGTGGAACCACAGGAGCAGGTTGAGCGGCGTCGTCTCGATGCGCTCCCAGCGTTGGCGCAGTTCGGGCGCATACTGCTCCAGCGCGTTCGAGCCCTGTGAGGTGCGGTCAAAGCCCAGACCCTCGCGATCCGCCCGGTGGTAATAGGTGGCGGTCCAGTCCGGGCGCCCCTGATCGACCCACGGACCGGGGCCGTAGTGGTGGTCCCAGGCCATGATGTGGTGCAGCCCCAGGGGCATGCTGTAGTCGACCACCGTTTCGCGGGACGCCATCAGCATCGGCACCAGCGTATCTTCCACCGCCGGATTGCGGTCAAAGCTCATGCGCGTCCACTCCTGCGCGATCTGGTCGCTGCTCAGCTCCGGATTCCAGGCCAGGCGCCCGTAGGCATACCAGTTGGACTGTGCCAGCGGGTGGCCCGTCCAGTTGCGGTCGGTGCCGATATTGGCCACGCCGGAGATGACCGAGAGCTTGCGGTCCGTCAGGCTGCCGTCGATCACCTTGGCGACGGTCGAGCCCGGGCCTTCGGCAAAAGTGTCGGTGTCCAGCACCTCCTCGTAGAGCGGTGCCAGATAGGCCAGCTGCACCGAGGTGCCCAGATATTCCTGCGTCAGCTGCAGCTCCAGCGCCAGATTGGTCTCCGGCATCGCGCCAAAGAGCGGGTGCACCGGCTCACGCGGCATGAAGTCGAGCGGCCCGTTCTTGATCTGGATCGCCACGTTGTCGCGAAACTGGCCGTCCAGCGGCTGAAACTCGTTGTAGGCCTGCTTGACGCGGTCTTCCTGCTCCTCCGCCGCATAGACGAAGGCCCGCCAGATGACGATGCCGTCGTGCGGCGCCAGAGCGTCGGCCAGCATATTGGCTCCCTCGGCGTGATTGCGCCCATAGTCCTGCGGCCCCGGCTGTCCCTCGGAGTTGGCCTTGACCAAAAAGCCGCCGAAGTCCGGGATGCGCGCGTAAATCTCGCTCACCTTGTCCTGCCACCAGTCCCGCACGTCGTCGTCCAGTGGATCGGCCGTATCGAGGCCCGCCAGCTCCATCGGGGCACTGAAGCGCGCCGTGAGGTAGACGCGGATGCCGTAGGGGCGGAAGACGTCGGCCAGCGCCGCGACCTTCTCCAGATATTGCGGCGTCAGCACCAGAGCGTCGGCATTCACATTGGTCAGGGACACGCCATTGATGCCCACACTGGCGCAGGCCCGGGCGTAGTCCTCGTAGCGCGGCGTCCGGTAGTCCGGCAGCTGAAACCACTCCCAGAGAGACTGGCCAGCCGTGCCGCGTTCGACCGTACGGGTGAGGTTGTCCCAGTGGTTGAGCAGGCGACGCTGGATGTGCGGCTTGCTGGCGAGGTCGAGGTGGGAAAGCGAGTGGGCGGTCTGGACCTCGCGCAGCAGCGCGAAGCTGCCGTAGAGCAGGCCGATGTCGCGGTTGGCGGCGATCACGATCCCCGTTTGCCCGTCGCGCTCCACGCTCTGGATACGGTAACCCTCGGGTCCGAGTTCATCGAGATCGTCCGCCAGCTCCAGGTCGTCCAGCGCCTCGTCGTCCGCCGTCGCCAGCAGCAGGAAGGAACCCAGTTCGGGCACCGCCGCGCGCAGGTCGACGGGTTGCCCCGAGAGGCCGCCCAAGCCCCGTTGCAGTTCCGCCACCGCCTTCTCGACCGTGGGCGAGCTCCCGGGCGCGACGATGCAGGCGATCTGCTCGCGCAGGTAATCACGCTGGGCCTGCGTCGCCAGCGGTTCATAGCGGAGCCAGAGGCGATAACCGTCGTCCGCATGGAGGCTGGCGGCGCCCGCCATGAGCACAAGGAGGAGTCGAAAAAACTGCTTCATCGGGAGAAAAGTCTGGGGCTGCTAAGGGGGGAGAGAAAGTCGCCGTCGGGAGGCGAAGGGGCAGTCGCCAGCGCCTCGATCAAACGCATCGGGCGCGCTGCTTTTCAGGCTGTTCGCCCCCCTTCGCACGAGCAAAAGCGTCGCGGTTCTAACATTAGATTTTTGCCGAGATTCGGGCAGTGCTGGCATCCCTTCAGGATGCGGTTTTGCGGTGGGGGGGTCCGGTGGTGTCGTGCCCTTGGCGGGCCCTCAACCACCGGCTACAGGCTGGCACCTCTCCGAGGTGCTGGCCCCGGGGCGCTCGTTGCCCCGTGGGCGCGGTGGCGCATGAGGATAGCCGAAAGTGCCACTGGGAGGTGTCGTTACCATGGACGTCCCTCTCCGGAAGCACCCAGCGCGTAGGGTGATAGGGGGGCTTCGTCGTTCCATCATGAGAGGGTGTCAGGTATCGCGTAGACGCCTGCGGCCCGGAGTTCGAGCATAGGCGGCCGCGAAAATATGCCTTCGCCCCTCGCTCAACCATGAACGCAGGCCGCTTGGGGATTGCGTAGATGCTCGGGATGCGCTTGACCCCGAAGGGGTCCCATAACGTAGCCGGTGGTTGAAGCCGCTCTTGGCGGCTGATACCACCTGTTGCCGCCCGGTCATGTTCGCACCTTGAAGAGGTGCCATAGTGCTATCATGATGCTGGCATCCCTTCTGGATGCGGTTTTGCGGTGGGGCGGGTCCGGTGGTGTCGTGCCCTTGATGGGCCCTCAACCACCGGCTACAGGCTGCACCTCTCCGAGGTGCTGGCCGCGGGGCGCTCGTTGCCACGCGGACGCGCTGGCGCATGAGGATGGCCGAATGTGCCGCCGGGAGGGTGTCGTGACCATGGACGTGCCTCTCTGGAAGCATCCCGCGCGTAGGGCGATCGGGGGCTTAGTCGTTCGATCATGAGAGGGTGCCGGGTATCGCGCAGACGCCTGCGGCCCGGAGTTCGAGCATAGGCTGCTGCGAAAATATGCCTTCGCCCCTCGCCCAACCATGAACGCAGGCCGTGTCCGGGGATTGCGTAGATGCTCGGGATGCGCTTGACCCCGAAGGGGTCCCATAACGTAGCCGGTGGTTGAAGCCGCTCTTGGCGGCTGATACCCCCGGTTGCGCCCGGTCATGTTCGCACCTTGAAGAGGTGCCATAGTGCTGCAGAAACATGCCTTCGCCCCTCGCTCAACCATGAACGCAGGCCGTGTCCGGGGATTGCGGAGACGCTCGGGATGCGCATGACCCCGGAGGGGTCCCATAACGTAGCCGGTGGTTGAAGCCGCTCTTGGCGGCTGATACCACCGGTTGCGCCCGGTCATGTTCGCACCTTGAAGAGGTGCCATAGCGTCGCTTTCATGCTGGGGAATGCTGCGTTTGCTCACCGCGCAACCCCGACGGGGTTGCAGCTTATAGCCGGTGGTTGAGGTGACGCAGTCACCGACACCACCGGAACACGCCGCCGGACCCTCGGCATCCTGAAGGGATGCCAGCACCGACGCTCCACCATGCTGCAGCACAAAAAAGCCCGCCTCCGATGAGGAGACGGGCGCAAAAACAAACACCAATTGCGACGCGCTAGCTGTATTGCTGGAGCAGCTCGAGCATCTTGCGGTCGAGCTGGTGGCCCTTGTAGGACTCGTATTTCACGTCCGCGCGCTTGCTGTCGAGCGGGCCGAAGTCGCCGCGCAGGTTCCAGAGCGCCCAGCCCCAGCCCTGTTCCTGCCAGAGCTGCAGCATCGCTTCCATATACGCGAGCGCCACATCATGCGGCGTCTTGTTGTAGCAACCCCATTCGCCCACGTGCACCGGCACGCCCTGCTTGGCCAGTGGCAGCCACGGGTCGATGATGGTCTCCTTCAGCTTGGCCTGGTCGAAGTGGCGACCGTCCTCGGTGGTCAGCGGCCAGGTCGGTTCCGGCCATTCGAAGGAGCCGTGCTCGCGCATCCACTCGGCGCGGTAGTGGCTGACTTCGATCGGATCGTAGCCGCGGGTGCTCTGGACCACGCCGGCGTCGGCCATGCCCATGACGGGTTTGCGGCCCACGGAGATGCCGTCCATCACGATCAGGCGATCCGGATCGACCTCGCGGATGCCCTCGATGATGGCGCGCATCACAGGATTATGCTGACTTTCCGGGATCACCGGCGGTTCGTTCAGCAGATCGAAGCTGACGTCCTGGTTCGAGATGCCCTTGTAGCGCCGGGCGAAGACCTGCCAGTGATGACGGGTGGCCTCGAGCGCCTTCTCGTCTTCAAAGAGCTGGTAGGGCTCCGCGTCGCCATTGTTGATGCAATAGCCCGGGGCACGGTGGAAGTTGAGGTTGACGTGCACGCCATACTGACGGCCGAACTCGACGGCTTCGTCGATGTGCTCGAGCGTGCTTTCGTCGATCTTGGACCAGTCGTTCACGTCGCCCCAGGTCCAGTAAGACATGGGCAGGCGCGCGAAGTTGAAGCCCCACTCCGCCATCAGGGCAAAGTCGGACTCGCGGTAGCGCTCGTTGGTCATCCCGCTGAATTTCTCCAGCAGGTTAAAGCCCTTGTAGAGGGGCAGCTTGTCGATGGGGAGTTTGTGGGCCGGCTTGCCGAAGAGGCCGGAGGGCGTTAATGCCATAGCCGCCGTCGCCGTAACGCCGGCGGCGAGGAATTCGCGTCGATTCATGGGGTGGAGGGTAGGGATCGTAGGTTGATGCCCAGGGGAGGGCGCGGGCAACAGGAGGACCGGTCCTCAGTTTCTGCAGTTTTCTTACCGCTGGGCAAGCTTATCCGACCCGGCCCGTTCCTTCACCCCCGGTGCCTACACATCAAACCCGAAGTAATGGCGCGCATTCTGGAAGCACACCTCCTGCACGAGCGAGCGCAGTTCCGGTGCGTCGGGCAGCAGACCGGCCTGCACGTCGTCCCCCAACAGCTTGCACAGCAGACGGCGGAAATATTCGTGGCGGCAGTAGCTCATCAGCGAACGGCTGTCCGTCAGCATACCCACAAAGCGGCGCAAGAGGCCCAGGTTGCTCAAGGCGTTGAGCTGCCAGTTCATGCCCTCGAGCTGATCGAGGAACCACCAGCCGCTGCCAAACTGCATCTTGCCGGGCACGCCGCCCTCGGCGAAATTGGTCGCCATGGTGGCAAAGGCATAGTTCTGGGCCGGGTTGAGGTTGTAGAGGATCGTCTTAGGCAACTGCTGCCGGCGGGAGAGCTCGCCCAGGATCGTGGCCAGCCCCTCGATCTGCTGCTTGTCGCTGATCGAGTCGACGCCGACGTCCGGCCCCAGCTTGTCGAACAGGCCCTTGTTGACGTTGCGCAGTGCGCCCAGGTGATACTGCATGGCCCACTTGCGCTTCTTGTTCAGCTCGCCGATGAAGCAGAGCAGGAAGCCATTGAACGCCTCTTGCTCGTGGGCGTTCACGTGTCGACCCGAGCGCACCGCCTCAAAGATGCGCTCCGCCTCGCCCGTCTCGGCGATCTTGGTCGGCAGGCTTTCGAGCCCGTGGTCGCTGGCGCGCCCGCCCATCTGATGGAAGGCCCCGTGGCGCTGGTCGAGGGCCTCGAGCATCTGCTCCAGAGTCGCACAATCGTTACCCGCGGCCTTGCCCAGATTATCCATCCACAGGTTCCAGGCCTTGGGATCGTGCAGCTGCATCGCCTTGTCGGGCCGGAAGCTGGGCACCACTTTGGCCGGGCAGTCCGAGTCCTTGAGCCGCTTGTGATAGTGCAGGTCGTCGCACGGATCGTCCGTGGTGCCGATGACCTTCACGCGGAAGCGCTCCAGGATGCCCCAGGTGGTCATGTTTTTCTGGCGCAGTTTCTGGTTGGCCTCGTCCCAGACTTCCTGCGCCGTGTCGGCGTTGAGGATCTTGTGGATGCCGAAGTAGCGCTTCAGCTCGAGGTGGGTCCAGTTGTAGAGCGGGTTGCGCATGGTGTAGGGCACCGTGCGGGCAAAGGCCTGAAACTTTTCACGCGGATCCTCGTCGCCCGTGCAATACTTCTCCGGCTCGCCGTTGGCGCGCATCGCCCGCCACTTGTAGTGGTCGCCTTCCAGCCAGATCTCCGTCAGGTTGTGGTAGTGACGGTTTTCGGCCAGATCGCGCGGCGAAAGGTGGCAATGATAGTCGATGATCGGCTGGTGCGCCGCCACTTCGTGAAAGAGCTTCTGCGCCGTGCTCGTGTTGAGCAGGAAATTGTCGTCCAGATATGCCATGGGGTCGTAATCCGAGAGGTTGAAGGAGTTGAGGCGGCAGGGCGGGGCACGGGTGCCGAGGCAGAGGCGCCTGGGCACGAAGGGGCGGCCCGGCTGCCGGCGAGACTGTGTATGTATCTATGCGCCTGATTCTTGCGGCGACAAGAGCAGAGTCCCTTTTGCGGATTCTGATTGTATGAAAGAATGTGCCTTTACCCGCCGGAAACCGCAATCTTTGCTAAATTGCACTATGGCGACATCTGCCCCTACTTCTCCCACGCCCCTCAGCAATCAGCGGAGCTTCGGCTTCGGTGACCGCATCGGCCTCGCCGGCCCGGGTCACCTCCGCGCCCTGCAGGCCAGCGGCTTTGCCCCGATCCTGGCCCAGCAATCCGTGCGCGAGCTCGACCGCCTCGGCCGCACCGCCGCCGACGTGATGGACGCCGCCAAGCGCGCCATTGCCCGCGAGGGCTACACGGGCCCATGGGGTGGGGACGCCGACCACCTCAAGACCGTCGAGGCCGCCCAGCAATATGCTCAGGCCGGTTTTACCTTCTTCACCATCGACCCGTCCGACCACCTCGGGGCGCCCGACCGCGTGCAAAGCCTGCCCGAGGCCTATGCCGACCTCTATCTCGGCCAGAGCTGGGAAACGGCCTCGGGCCAATACAGCTTCGACGAAGCAGGCCTGAAGGAGGTCGTGTCCAAATTCGAAGGCGTGCTCGATCACTGCGAGATGATGGCCAAGGGCATTGCCGCAGCCTGCGCCGGTCGCGGCTTCGAGATCGAGGTGTCGGTGGACGAGGCGCCCGCCACAACCAGCCCGCTCGACCACCTCTTCGTCGCGCTCGAGCTCAAGCGCCGTGGCGTGTCGTTTGCCAGCCTGGCCCCGCGCTTCGTCGGCAGCTTCCAGAAGGGCATCGACTACCGGGGCGACCTCAAGACCTTCGAGTCCGACCTGCAGCAGCACGTCGACATCGCCCGCCAGGTCGGCCCCTACAAGCTCAGCATTCACAGCGGCTCGGACAAGTTTTCGATCTACCCGATCATCGGCCGCCTCTGCGGTGAGTGGCTGCACGTCAAGACCTCCGGCACCAGCTACCTCGAGGCGCTGCGCGTGCTCTGTGTCGAAGAAAAGGCGCTCTTCCGCGAGTTGCTGACCGTCGCCTTCGAGCACTTCGAGCAAGACCGCCACAGCTACGAGCTCAGTGTGACCGACGACGACCTCGCGCAGCTGCGCCAGGAAGCCGACAACCCGACCGAGGCGACCTTCCTCGACGGCGTGGCCGGGCGCCAGGTGTTGCACGTCACCTATGGTTCGCTGCTCTCCAACGACAAGCTCTCCAGCGGGCAGACCCGTCGCGAAGCGGTGCTCGCCGCGCTGGAGCGTCATGACGATTTGCACCAGCAATACGTCGAGCGGCACCTCAAGAAGCACCTTCAGTTGCTCGAGAGCGAACGCTGAAATCGGCGGTATTTTCGTTTTTATGAGGGCGTTTTACTTCGGTAAGCGCCTTTTTTAGTTGTCCTTGGGATGGATTTAACGATCTCTAATCTTAAAGGCGTAAAAGCGTTGGTTTGGGCTTGGCTAACCCCGTTTGCGGTTAATTTGGCGTTGGGAATGTGAAGATATTGTTAAGCATTGTATTCTAATTGCTTACAAGTGTGTGTCGGAGCGGGTTGCATCCCCTGATCTCGGGGCCGTGTGGGCGTTTTTGGGCTGGCGTAGGCATTAAACCTCTGGTCGGTTCTGCCGAGATAGGAGGTAGGAACCGTCGTGCTGATCCGTCTTTCCCAACTGAAATCCCCGCGCGTCCGATCGCTGGGCTGTAAGCGTGCCTTTACCTTGGTAGAGGTGGCGGTGGGCTTTTCCATCTTTGCCGTGGTCGCCCTCGGGGTGACGTTGGCGGCGATGGAGTATTTCAAGAGTACGGAGGACCAGTCGCGCTCTCTGGCGGCCAATTCCCTCGCCATGAGCGTGCTGCAGCAGGTGTCCTCCTACCCGTATTCGGAGCTGGAGGTCGTGACCGGCAGTGCCGGTGAGAGCTTGGTCGCCTACGACTCGCAGGGGAACCAGCTGACCTTCGTCAACGGCGGCAATCCGGTCGAAGCGACTTTTCGGACCATTACGCGCAGCGGTGACCGAGAGACCACGGCGGAGAACCGCGTGCGTCTCTGGATGGTAGTCGAGCCCTTGACGGGGCGGCCAGCCATCCGGGTGACGATTCATTACACCTACAATTCGGCCTATTCGAATGAGGAACGGGAGAATTCCCTGAGCACCATTCGCACATTTGATGAAGGTTCTGCTGAAACATAAGGCCAGAGCTGCCCGTCGTTTGCGCCGCGGCTTCACGCTACTGGAGGTCCTCGTCGCGTCATCACTGCTGTTTGCGCTGATGACGATGGTCGGTCTCTTCCTCATCGAGGTCACCTCGATCTACTACGGTGGCACCGCGCGCTCCGCCTATGCCCAGCAAGTGACCAAGCTGGCCGAAATGATCGGCAGTGACGTGGCCAGCACCCACCAGTATTTCCTCTTCCCCTCCTATACGGAGGAAGACCGCGATGAGCTCAGCGATGCTGTGGCGAATGATCAAGGCGGCACGTTTCTCGTGTTGATCCATGCCGAGCCCCGCTACACGACCGCGCCCGACCACTATGCCATCACGCGCATTGTCGCCTATGCGGTCGACCGGGACCATCCGATCCTGGGCGACAATAACGAGGTCAAGGCCTACCGCGTCCTGCGCTACGAGGTGGAGCCGGCCAGCGACGAAGACTGGCTGCGCGACCCGGCGGATCTCGCCATGTTTACGCCCATCGACGGGAACGATCCGCTCAACCAGCCCGCACGTTTTACCTCGATTATGGACTACGTGCCCGAGGTGTTGCAGGACGCGGACCCGAGGACTGTGGCGACCATCGACGCCAATTCCGCGTTTTCGATCGAAAACGCCTTTATCCTGCGCCCGAACCGGCTGATTACGATTACCTTCGGGATCATCAACAGTTCGGGTATGGGCGATCAGGCCGAGGAATTGCGCGGTCACGACATCGTGTCCAACACCTTCAATTATTCGTTTCAGGCCCAAGGTTAAGTCATGAAGCTGCCCAAAGTCTTCCATAACTGCCGTCGCGGCTCCGTCTACGTTTTGGTTCTGTTGTTCGCGACCATCTTTTCGACGCTGATCTGGAGCGGTCTCGCTTTGCAGCGTCAGCAAATGCTGCTCAATCACGATCAAATCATGCTCAACCAGGCTCGTTTGCTCAACGAGTCGCTCGTGCGCCTGGCCAGCTTGCAATTGTCGGACTTTTTCGAGCAAAGCGGCAACACCCGCCCCGGCGTGCGCCCGAGCATCACCATCCCGATGGATGAGCTGAAAGCCTGCCTCGGCGACAACTTCCAGGCCACGATCGTGGAGGATGAGACCGAGGTCGTGCTCGGCCCGCTGGGCGCCCCCACCTTTCGCTTTATCGATCCGGACATCCCCGGGCGCGAGTCGCGCCAGATGATGGGCAGCACCATCGCTGGTCAGGACGTGCCCATCTTCAGCCGCGTGACGCTGGCCGGCCCCATGAACACCAAGGTCACCGTTTACGCCCGCGCGAACTACGCGCTGCTGGCCTCGCCGCTGTTCGGCTTCTCCATGTTCTTCAACCAGGACATGGAATCGTCCGCGGGTGCCGACCTGACGCTGACGGGTGCCCCGATCTACGTAAACGGCGACTTCGCCCAGTCTACCCGCGGCGACCAGGGCTCGCTGCACGTCTACGCGCCGCTCGTGCTGGTGCGCGGCCATTACGTCGACGACATTTTCTACGGCTCCGGTATTTGGGGTGGCTACGCCGCCTTTGCCAACGCGCAGGGCGATTACATCAACATCAATTCCAGCGACTACAATCGTTGGATCAGCGGCAATTATTACGCTACCGACAAGCTGAAGATCCCGGCCGACGTTTACGGCAACGCGCGCACTTTTGCCGAGCTGCAGAACTCCTACGACAAGTACCCCGACAACAACTGGGGCTACTACAACTGGATGGATCAGCGCTACAACGAGAACGACAAGGACTGGTACAACGTCTCGCTCTACAACTGGGACGGCATGTTCAAGACCCAGGCGCACAATGTGCAGCAGCTCAGCGTGCCCGGTATGGACACTTATAATTTTGTGCAGGACCCGACCTCGGACGAATACGTCAACACCGCTTACCAGATCATCCAGCCCGCCCGGGACAACGACGACTCCGCTTTCGACCCGGCGGCGGTGGGGGAAGACGAGGCTTTCCAGAACCGGGTGCGCGAGAAGAACAAGTTTTCCTACAAGGCTAACCTCATCATCAAGCTCGAGGAGAAGACGCCTGGCGCCAATTCCGACTACGAGGTCGACCCGGACAACCTTCAGGTCAGCTACTATACACCCACGCGCGACGCCAACGGCGACCTGGTCTACAATGCCGACGGCACGCCGCAGCTGACCTCCGTCGGTGCGCCCTCGGATCTGATCGAGATCGAAGCCTACGACGACACCTACACGTCCACCTCCTGGGAGTATGATCGCCGGACCCGCAGCTGGGTCGAAGTGACGACCGAGCGGACCTCCAGCGAAGTGTTCAGCGGCCTCTACGACAATCGCCGGCAGCAACCGGTGAATCTGGTGAAGTTGAACGTGGGGCGTCTCAAGGAGCTCGTGGACGACTATGGTTCGGCGGGCGGCACCGAGTTCAATGCCGATCCCGGCGCAAACGACCTCGTCGACGGCAACGGCTGGTGGAACGGCGGCGTCTACGTCGAGTTTCCGACCGCCGAGACCAACCCGCGCACCGGCGATTCCGGCCCGGCAGCCGACGGCGTGCAGCCCTCGATCAAGAACTACGGGCTCTACGTGCGCAACGGCGAGGAGATCCCGGAACAAGGCCTGACCATCGCGACCAACAACGCGATGTATATCGTGGGTAATTTCAATGCCGACGGCAACATCACCGCGGATTCCAACAGCGAGCCCGATCACGCGTCCGAAGCCCCGGCCTCGCTGGTGGCCGACTCCATCACCGTGCTCTCGAATGCCTGGGAATCCAACAACAACGCCCGCTACAGCAAGTCCCGCCATCAGGATCGACCGGCGGCCAATACGGAGATTTCCGCCGCCATTCTGACCGGTTTCGCTCCCTCCTGGCGCGAGACCTCCACCGGCTCCTATTACAGCGGCTCGATGGCCAACTTCCTCCGTTACCTCGAGGACTGGGGCTACTACCTTTCCGACCACCGCGACCTCGCCATCCGGGGCTCGCAGGTCTGCCTCTTCGACTCGGAGGTGGGCGAGGAGCGCTGGCGCGGTAATGCCGACGTCTACTGGCCGCCGGACCGCCTCTTTGGCTACAACACGCTGTTCAACACCCGCATGCCGCCGCTGACGCCCGTCACTCCGCTCTCGGGGCCGGCGCTCTACCGTGAGGTGTCTGCCGCCACTTGGAAAGATGAAGTGGCCACTTTGCGATGAAGCACCGTCTGTTCATCTTTGCGCTGTCGGCCCTGTTCCTCGGCAGCATCCTGAGCGCCCAAGCTGCCGACCGCGGGTCGCGCTACGACGAGGAACTGGTCGAGGACTTTGAAAAGCTGCCCATGCCGCAGCTTCAGTGGCCGGGCGCGGCCATCCCGGTATCGCTGAAAAGGGAAAGCCGCTTCAACGACGGCTACGCGGCGGACTTCCTCGTCGCGAGCCTGCCCGATTGCAGCCTGCTGCTCAACCTCGACACCTACGATCTGCCCATCAACCTGCAGAAGGGCAGCGGCCAGTGGTCCATGATCGGTGACATCCCCTCGCTGCCTGGTTGCGGGGTCCGCATCGCCGCCGTGCCGCTGGAGAGCGTGGCGCGGGCAGATCTCGAGACGACTTTTTACGCCTACGTCAAAGCCGTGGTGCGCGAAGCGAAGGACGCGTACATCGTGATCCCCAACGACTTCCTGTCCGGCAAGATCGAAGCCCACCAGCTGCTCGGGGAACGGGCCTACGTCTTTGAATACGGTTTTGCGCCCGACAAGAACAGCCCGCCGACGCGCTGGGTCGCCGACTACGTGCTGTTTTTCGATCGCTACGCCTTGCTCCTGCGCGTCGAATCGACGGCGGAGCGCCACGACGTGGTGCGCAAGTTCGGCCAGTCTCTCTTCTCCTCGTTCTTTGTGGCCTATCCCGAAGATCGCCGCCCGCTGAGCCCGGCGGAGCAGAAAGCGTTGGTCGAGGCCGCGGGCGAGAAGAAGCGCTAGGCTACCCGCCGACTTCCCACATCTCGCGCTTGCGGCGCCTGACGGCTTGTTGCTGGCGCTGCTCCGAGTAGGCGTCGTCGCGCTTACCCCACAGGCGGCGCAAGTGAAAGGCGAGGTCTTCGGACGACATCATGGGATCTTCCGCCCAGTGCCGAATGGCCAGGCCGCGACTGGCAAAAAGGCAGGTCAGTACCTCGCCGCGTGCCGTCACGCGCAGGCGCGAGCAGTTGCCGCAAAACGGTTGTGTGATCGAGTTGATGAAGCCGACCTCGCTGCTGCCGTCGGCGTAGCGAAAGCGCCGTGCCACCTCGCCGGGGTGCTCCGGCGCGACCGGTTCGAGTGGGCCGAGCGCCTGCAATTGCTCCCGTACCTCGCGCCCGCTGTAAACGTCGCCGCGCTGCCAGGCGTTCTGGTTGCCCACATCCATGTATTCGATAAAGCGCAGCGTCAGGCCTTCGCGTCGCGCCCACCGGGCCAACGGCAGGATCTGGCTCTCGTTGCGCCCCCGCTGGATCACCGTGTTGATTTTGACGCCCAGCCCGGCGGCGCGGGCAGCGGCGATACCATCCACCACGATTTGCGGCGATACCCGCCGGCCCGCCACTTGGGCGAACACCTCCGGGTCCAGCGCATCGAGGCTCACGTTCACGCGGCGCAAGCCCGCGGCCGCCAAGGTGGGGGCGAGGCGGGAAAGCGCGACCCCGTTGGTCGTCAGCGCGAGATCGTCGAGGTCCAGCGTCGCCAGGCGCTCGATGATCTCCGGCAGGTCGCGGCGCAGCAGCGGCTCGCCGCCCGTCAGGCGGATCTTGCGCGCCCCCAGTTCCACCGCACTGGCGGCGATCTTGTAAAGGGCGTGGGCGGAGAGTAGCTCGCGCTCGGGTAAAAAAGCGTAGTCGGGGCCGAAGGTCTCCGCCGGCAGGCAATAACGGCAACGCAGGTTACAGCGCTCGATCACTGACAGCCGGAGGTCGTGAATTGGGCGGTGCCTGCGGTCCGTGGTGGGGCGGGAAGTGGTGGGGAGCAAAGTAGCGGGCATGGCGATGGATGATTTTCGTTCGCAAAGGGGAGGGAGTGTGGGAAAATATGGGCATGGACGCGCTGATCAGCCCGGATGCCGTGGATACCAGGATTCAGCAGGTGATAAGCCAGCTAGGCCCGGAAACACTTCCTCTCGCCCGCGCGCGAGGGCGCCAGTTGTCTAACGACATTCGAGCCGACCGCGACTTGCCGCCCTATGACCGCAGCATGATGGACGGCTACGCGGTGCCTCTGGGCGTCGGCAGCTGGCAGGTCATCGCGCGAACCTGGGCCGGGCAGTCGGCAGAAGCGCATCCGCTGGGCCCGCACGAGGCGGTCGAAGTCATGACGGGCGCCCCGGTTCCGGCAACGGCCGAAGCCGTCATCCCTTACGAGTGGACCGAACGGCGTGGGGCCGCGCTCATTATGAAACCTGGTCATAGCTTGACCCCCGGTCAGTTCATTCACCGTCAAGGATCGGATCACCGCGCGGGTGAGGTGTTGATTTCTGCCCAGCAACGCCTGGGACTGGCCGAAATCGGGGTCGCGGCGGCGGTCGGTCTGGCCGAGCTGGAGCTGACGCGTCGCCCGCGGGTGGCGCTGCTGACCACGGGCGACGAGGTTGTGCCGGTCGATACGGCCTCGCCGGAGCCCCATCAGGTCCGCCAAAGCAATCGCGCGCTATTGGAGGCCATGTTTGCGGCACGCGGTGCGGTGGTCGCGAGCGCCCACCTCGACGACGATGAGGCCGCGATCCGTGCCTGGCTGGACGAGCAAGCCGAGAACGCCGATCTGGTCGTGGCGGCGGGCGGTATGAGCCGCGGTCATAGAGACTTCCTGCCGCGCATTTTCGACGACATGGGGCAGGGGCTCTTTCACGGCGTGGCGGAGAAGCCGGGCAAGCCGCTGGGGGCGTGGCAGCTGGAGTCGGGCGCGCTGGCGCTGGGCCTGCCGGGGAATCCGCTGGCGGTGTTGGCCACAGCCACGCGCTACCTCTTGCCCGTGCTGGAAGTGTTTGAGACGGGGTGTTGGCCGCAGCCGACCCACCTGCCGCTGGCGAAACCGGTCGACGCCCGCCCGGATCTGGCGCAGCTGATCCCGGTGCGGCTGGAGGCCGGCCAGGCGGTCCCCTTGCGCTTCCACAACTCGGGCGACCTTGCGGCTGCCGTCGGGGCACAGGGTGTGGTGGAAGTGGCGGCTGGCGGTACGGCACCTGCTCAAGAGGCAGGCGTTCCGTATTATCCCTTCCCGCTTCATTGATGAAACAGAGCTTTACCCACCTCAGCCCCGAGGGGCAGCCCCGGATGGTCGATGTCACGGCCAAGGAGGTCACCGCCCGCGAGGCCGTGGCCAGCGCCCAGGTGCGGCTGAACACCGCCGCCTGGGAAGCCTTGGCCGATGGCGACATCCAGACCAAAAAAGGCCCCGTCTTTCACACCGCGATCATTGCCGGCACCCAGGCGGTCAAGCGCACCGCCGAGTGGATCCCCTTTTGCCATCCGCTGCCGATCGAAGGCTGTCGCATCACGATCGCACCCGGGGCTGAACGCTGCCTCGAGATCCGCTGCCGCGTGCGCACGACCTACCGTACCGGCGTCGAGATGGAAGCCCTGACCGGTGCCAGCGCCGCCGCCTTGACCATCATCGACATGTGCAAGGCCTTCGGGCCCGACCTCGAGATCCGGCACGTGCGCGTGGAGTCCAAGACTGGCGGCCAGTCCGGCGATTACCAACGGGAGGCTGCGTCGTGAAGCGCTATGCCCTGGTGCTTGCGGGCGGCCGGAGCCGCCGCATGGGGCGGGACAAGGCGACGCTGCGCCGTCCCGACGGGCGCACGCAGCTGCAGCATACGCTCGATCTGGCCCGGCGCTTCAGCGACCGCGCCTACCTTTCTCGCCGCTCCTTGCCTGCCGAACCGCCGCCCGCACCGGTCGTGGTCGACCGCTGGCCGGGGCAGGGGCCGTTGGGCGCCATCCTGTCCGCGCAGTTGACCCAACCGCACGCGGAGTGGCTGGTGCTCGCCTGCGATTTGCCGCTGCTCGACGCCCGCACGCTCGAGCGTCTGTTGGCAGGTGCGAGCCCGGAAGACGCCGCAGTCGCGTTTCGCAGCGCCTTCGATGGCAAGCCGGAGCCGCTCTGCGCGCTCTATCGCCCGGCCCTGCGACCGGCCCTGCAGCGCGCTTGGGCCTACGACGTGCGGTGCCCGCGCAAGGTGCTGACGGCAACCGGCGTGCGCCTGCTCGCTCTACCGTCACCATGCGCCCTCGACAACGCCAATACGCCCGCCGACTGGCAGGCATCCTTCCCTTCGCAACGCCATGAAGCAGCTTGAAGTTCTCTATTTCGGCAGCCTGCGGGCCCAGCGCGGCACCGGGCACGAAGCGATCCATACCACCGCCGAAAGCCCGCGCGCGCTCTACCTCGAGCTGTCGCGCCAACACGGCTTCAGCCTGCCGGTCGAGCGGATCCTCTTTGCGGTCGACGACGATTACACCGAGGTCGACGCGCCCCTGCCAGAGCGCGGCACGCTCGCCATCATGCCCCCCTTGGCCGGAGGTTGATCATGACGCCCTTTCAACTCAGTGCCGCCCCCATCGACCCGGCTTCGCTGCGCGCGACCCTCGAAGACCCGACCGCGGGTGCGCTGGTGACCTTCGAAGGCTGGGTGCGCAACCACCACCAGGGCCGCGCGGTCGAACGACTCGGCTACAGCGCCTACGAGCCGCTGGCCCTCAAGGAAGGTGCGCGCATCCTGGCCGAGGCGCTGGAGCGCTTCCCCTTGGCGCAGGCCCAGGCCGTCCACCGTATCGGTGACCTCGCGATCGGGGACTGCGCGGTCTGGGTGGGGGTGGCCTCGAGCCACCGACAGGAAGCCTTTGCCGCCTGCAGCTGGATTATCGACGCGATCAAGGGCCGCGTGCCGGTCTGGAAGGAGGAATTCTACGCCGACGGCAGCGTCGCGTGGGTCGATCCTACGGCTGAGCCGTCGCCAGCGGCAGATCGTCGTAGCGAATGATGTTCTTGCCCTGCAGCACGTGAGCCGCCTCTTCGGCGAGCCCCAGAAACGTCTCCTCCAGCAGGCTCAGCGTCTTGCCCTTCAGGGTCAGCAGACCCCACTCCCGCTTGAGGCGCGGGGAGGGCAGGGGGCGGGAGATCAGCTTGCCCGCGGCTACCTCGTTCTTGACCACCCAGTCGGCCACGACGCCCACGCCCTGGCCGATGCGCGCCATCTCCTTGATCGCTTCCATGCTGCCCACTTCCAATGGTGGCCGCAGGCGCATCCCGGCGCGGTTGAGGTAGCTCTCCAGCATGGTGAAGGTCAGGCTGCTGCGCGAGTAGCTGAGGATGGTCTCGCGGGCGATGTCTTCGATGCCGATGGTGCGCTGGCGCGCCCAGGCGTGCTGGGGCGAAAAGATCAGGCGCAGCTCGTCGTTGAACAATGGGTAAAAGCTCAGGTCCGTCGCGGTCGTCGGGTTGATGCCAACCGCGAGGTCGACCTGGTTGGCGCGCAAGGCCTCGATCGCGAGCGGCGTATCGGCCGGCATCAGTGAGACGTTGCACTGCGGGAAGGACTGCTTGAACTCCCGCAGGATGGACGGGATCAGATACTGGCAGGCGGTGTTGCTGGCGGCGACGCGCAGGCGACCGCGGCCCCATTCGCCCAACTCGTCCAGCCGGTGGCGCAAGCGGATCATGGACTCTACGATCTGCTGCGCCTCGGTGTTGAAAATCTCGCCGTGCTCCGTCAGCAAGAGCCGTTGGCCGGCGCGCTTGACCAGTTTGTAGCCCAGGTCGGTTTCCAGTGCCTTGATCGAGTGGCTGATCGCCGATTGCGTCAGGTTCAGCTCCTGGGCCGCGCGGGTGTAGCTTCCGGTCCTCGCTAGCGTGACGAAGTTCAGCAACTGGCGGCTGTCCAGTAGGGAAGGCATGAATACCCCTGCAGCGAGAACCGGGCCAGTCTTCGTAAATCCACCTTCGCTTGGCATGTTCCTCGCTGAAGGGTTGCCATGTCTCCGCTTCCTCTTCAGGGTAGCCCCATGTGGCGTTTGGGTTTTGTTCAGCTGTGCGACGCGGCACCGCTGATTATGGCGGCGGAGCTCGGTTATTTCCGCGAGCAGGGTTTGTTGATCGAGTTGTCGCGCGAGATGGGGTGGGCGACGCTGCTGGACAAGATCGTCCAGGGCGAACTCGTAGCAGCTCACGCATTGGGGCCACTGCCCCTGGCGGCCAGCATCGGCCTGGGTTCGTTCGCTACCGTCTGCCAGGGCCTGATGGTCCTCAATACTCACGGCAACGCCATCACGCTCAGCCGCCGCCTGGTGGACGAAGGCGTGCAGACGCCCGAACAATTTGCCGACCACGTGCGCCAGAATCGCTGGGAGCGCCGCTTCGTCATGGGCTCGGTTTCCCCCTTCTCGACCCACCACTACCTGTTGCACCGCTGGCTGCTTCAGCTCGGCCTCACGCCAGGCAAGGATGTGGACGTCGTGACGCTGCCGCCGCGCCAGTTCCTGCGCCATCTCGAGGCCGAAACGGTGATCGGCGCCTGCGTGGGCGAGCCCTGGAATTCCATGGCCGTCAACCTTGGGTTGGGCGTCATGATGGCCCTGTCGCAGGAGATCGAGCCCAACCACCCGGAGAAGGTGTTGATGGCCCGGCGCGAAGTGATCGACGCCCATCCGGAAGAGATCGAGGCGCTGCTGGTGGCGTTGATCCGGGCCGCGCATTGGTGCGATCAGCCGGAGAATGCCGACCAACTGGCGCAGACGCTCTCCCGTCGTTCCTATCTCGATCTGCCCGCGCACGTGATCAAGGCCAGCCTGCGAGGCACCTTTTCACGCGGCCTCGAGGGGCTGACCGTGCCGGGCCCCATGATGTCCTTTTCCGGCCCGCGCGTGCAGGAGATGACCATGCCCAAGGCGCGTTGGCTCCAGCGCTGCCTCGTCCAGAGCGGGCAGATGGACGCCGACCGTCAGCTCTCGGATGAGCAATTGCGGTCAATCTATAGCCCGGCGCTGTTCAAGAAGGCTCAGGTGCGGGCAGAGCGCGAAGATCGCGAGATCGGCTAACGTCTGTCTGGGCAGAAGGCAAGCACGTTGGCTCGCGCATCAGCTTCTTGGATACATACGGCGCTCTCGGGCTCCGTGGTCGCCTGCGCACCTCCAGCCGCGAGGTTCTGGCGCAGGTCCGAAAAACTTTCCATGAATTAAAATCATACAGAATGAAAAATATATGAGCTGTATGAATTTGCCCATCGAGTGGTCAAGGTAAGCCAGATGCAACAGGAGGGGACACGGCATCCGCGCCGCCTTTCAACTGATCCCGTTGTCAAAAATGTCCCACCGCTCATATCGCTTCAAACATCTCCGGCCGGTTTCGCTCGGCACGCTCGCGCTCCTGACCGGCGCCCAACTCTTCGCCGCCGACACCGCGCTCGAGGCACTGCAGGAGGGCGAGGTCAACCTGACTCTCCGTCCCCGCTACGAATACGCGGAGCAAGCGAACCGCGACGTCAGCCACGCCGCCACGCTCAAGACGCTGCTCGGCTACACCACGGCACCGTGGCAGGGCTTCTCCGCCCAGATCGAATTTTCCGACACCCACGCGCTCGACGACGCGAGTTACAACGCCGCCGGCCTCAATGGCGAGCCGCAGAAGACCGTCGTCGCCGATCCGGAAACGACCGAACTCAACCAGGCCTACCTCCAGTACACCGACGAGTTGCTGCTCGTAAAGGGCGGGCGTCAGCGCCTGATCTACGACAACGCGCGCTTCGTCGGCAACGTCGGCTGGCGGCAGAACGAGCAGACCTTCGACGCGGGCTTGATCCGCGTGACGCCGGTGCAGGGGCTCAAGCTCGATTACGCCTACCTCAGCCAGATCAACCGCATCTTCGCCGACGAGCGCGACTGGGATAGCGACTCCCACCTCCTGCACCTCCATTACACGGTGACAGACACCGTGGAGGTCGGCGCCTATTACTACCACCTCGATTTCGACGGTGGCGGTGACGGGCAGGACAACGATACGCTGGGCGGCTTCGTGGCCGGTGGCGTGCCGTTGGAGGACGTCAAGCTGACCTACCGCCTCGAGAGCGCCTGGCAGCACCGCGATACCCCGGACATCGATCCCTGGTATTTTCACGCGCAGGGCGGGGCGGCATATGACGCCTTCAAACTGGGGCTGGGTTACGAGGTTCTCGGCAGCGACGACGGCCGGGGCCAGTTTCTGACGCCTCTGGCCACCGCGCACGCCTACAACGGCTTTGCCGATGCCTACCTCAATAATGGGGGCGCCGGCGGTCTGCGCGACCTCTACCTGTCTCTCGGCACCCAGGTCGAGAAGCTCAACGCCACTTTCATCTACCACCACTTCGAGTCGGATGCCGGCGATGCCGCCGACGGCGAAGAATACGACTTCGTGCTGGCGTATCCCGTCCACGAGCGCGTGAAGGCGCTGGTCAAGGTTGCCCTCTACCAGGGGGACGACTTGCCGGATGTGAACCGCTTCGTCACCCAGCTCACGTTCTCCTACTAGCCTGATTCATAGCGGATTACGCTGCGTATGAATTCGATTCATGTGCACCTTGAATGTTTTGACCTGCTCAGTTTTGGCCAAAACCGCCTGGCTGGCACCGGGCACGCTCATAAGAAAAACTATACAACGCGAACACTTTGATTCACTTACCCATGAAACGTCTGGTCACTTTTTGCACCTCCCTGCTCGCCGCTGCGGCCAGCTTCGCGGCTCCCCTGGAGAAGACCGACCTCAAATTTGGCTTTATCAAGCTAACGGACTGCGCACCCCTCGTCATCGCGAAGGAGAAGGGCTTCTTTCAGGACGAAGGCCTGTCCGTCGAAGTCGTCGCGCAACCCAACTGGAAGACGCTGCTCGACAACGTCATCAACGGTAACCTCGACGGCGCGCACATGCTCAGCGGCCAGCCCATCGCTGCCACCATCGGCATCGGTACGCAGGCCCATGTGGTCACGGCCTTTACGATGGACCTCAACGGCAACGGCATCACCGTCTCCAACAACATCTGGGAGGAGATGCAGCAGATCGACTTCGATCTCGACACGCCCTTCCCCGAGCACCCGATCTCGGCTGACGCGCTCAAGCCCATCGTGGAGGAATACCTCTCCAAGGGCGACAAGCTGCAGATGGGCATGGTCTTCCCCGTCTCCACGCACAATTACGAGCTGCGCTACTGGCTCGCCGCTTCGGGCATCAACCCCGGCATGTATACCAAGACGGATGTCGGGGGCCGCACGGATGCCGAAGTCGAGCTGTCGGTGACGCCGCCGCCCATGATGCCCACCGTGCTCGAAGCCGGTAACATCCAGGGCTACTGCGTCGGCGAACCGTGGAACCAGCAGGCCGTCTCCAAGGGCATCGGCGTGCCGGTCGTGACCAATTACGACATCTGGCAGAACAACCCGGAGAAGGTCTTCGGCGTGACCAAAAAGTGGGCCGACGCCAACCCGCACACCCACGTGGCGGTGGTCAAGGCCCTGATCCGGGCCGGGCGCTGGCTCGACGAGACCGACGCGAGCGGCCACTACGTCAACCGCGACGAAGCCGTGCGCATCCTCAGCCAGCCCAACTACGTCGGCGCCGATTACAACGTGATCAAGAATTCGATGACCGGCTACTTCTACTTTCAGAAGACCGACAAGCGCGAGATGCCGGACTTCAACGTCTTTTACAAATACTACGCCACCTATCCCTGGTACAGCGACGGCATCTGGTTCCTCACGCAAATGCGCCGCTGGGGCCAGATCACCGAGCCCAAGTCGGCCGCGTGGTACGCCGAGACCGCCCAGAAGATCTACCTGCCCGACGTCTACCTGACGGCCGCCCAGGAGCTGCTGGACGAGGGCCTGATCGAAAAGGACGAGATCCCCTGGGATACCGACGGCTACAAGCCCGCCACCGACGCCTTTATCGACGGCATCACCTACGACGCCCACGACCCGATCGGCTACCTCAACAGCCACCAGATCGGCAACAAGGACTTTGTCGGCACCACCGCCGGCAACTAGCGCCCATCCATCCGACTCCCCGGGCGGCCTTCGGGCCGCCCACCTTTCGCACCGCACCACCTCCATCACCATGGCCTTCAAATACAAGCTCCTCAAAGCCATCGACGTCGCCGGCCTGCAGGTCTTCGACCCCGTTGTGCGCCTCTGTTATGGCGAAGAGCCCAAGCTGCAGCTGCGCCGCATCGGCCTGTTCATCGTCATCCCGCTGCTGACGCTGGCCGCGTTTGTGGCCCTGTGGGCCTACGTCGGGCCCCGCCACAAGACCAAGGCCGGCGAAGTGCCGTCCCCCGCCGTCGTGCTGCAGGCCGGGCAGGACACCTGGCGCTTCGACGCCTGGGAAGACACCAAGGCCGCCGACTACAAGCGGGCCGGTCAGGACCGCGAGCAGGCGCTGGCGGCGGTCAACGCGCGGATCGAAGAGCTCGAGCCCCAGGCCGAGCAGGCCGCCGCGCAACTGGCCGAAGTCGAAGACGCCTACCGCACGCAGCTGATGGAGCAGGTCAAGCCGCTCTACGACGAATACCGGCAGATGCGGGTCGACTTCCGCGACGAATCCCAGCGCCGCGAGGCCGAACTGGAAGACCGTGCGGCCCACCTCTCGGGATCGGTCGCAGAACGCGAAGCCTTTCTGGACGCCCTGCGCGAACACCGCCAATGGGAAGAGGGCGAAAAGGCCGAACTGGCCGCCTTCAAGGACCAGATCGGCGAGATCGAAGACGCCAAGGCGCCCGAACTCGAGGCCGCCCGCGCCCAGAGCAACGACCTCGGCCAGGAGCTGCAATATCTGCGCAAGCGCCGCGACCAGCTGACGAGCGATAACCTGAGCCTGAAGCTGGCTGATGCCGAACAGCGCCTCGAGCAGCGCGAGCAGGCCTTCCTGCAAGCCTCCAGCGGCGAAGAGGCCCTCAGCCTCGCCAACCAGATCCTGGCCGAAGAGGCCGCGATGGAGCGCATCGAGACCTCCACCTACGCCAAGCCCTGGACGCTGCCCGACCAGATCATGCGCAGTATCCTCTGCGTGTTCACCGGCTTTGTGCTGGCCTCGATCATTGCCATCCCGATCGGCATCCTCTGCGGGCTCAACCGCGTGTTCATGGCCGCCATGACGCCGCTGATCTCCCTCTTCAAGCCCGTGTCGCCCATCGTGTGGCTGCCCATCGTGTTCATCATCGTGGGCGGGTTCATCCCGGAGCCCAGCGACTCGGCGCTGCTCGACTTTTTCAACGCCATCCCGGTGCTCGGGGCCTACGACGTCAATCCGGCCTTTCTCTCCTCGGCCATCACCGTCGCGCTGTGTTCGCTCTGGCCCACGCTGGTCAACACCGCGCTCGGGGTTGCCGCGATCGACAAGGACCACATCAACGTCGCCCGCGTGCTGCGCCTCGGCTTCTGGAGCCGTCTGGTCAAGATCGTGGTGCCCTCCGCGCTGCCGCTGATCTTCGCCGGCCTGCGCATCTCCCTCGGGGTGGGCTGGATGGTGCTCATCGCCGCCGAGCTGCTCAGCTCCAGCGAAGGCATCGGCAAGTTCGTCTGGGACATGTTCAACAACGGCTCCTCGCAGACCTTCGCGCAGATGTTCGTGGTCGTCTTCGTGGTCGGCCTCATCGGCCTGCTGCTCGATCGCATCATGATCGTCTTCCAACGCCTCGTCTCCTTCGACGGCGCCCCCACCGCGCTGTAAGGAAGTTTTTCAACAGAAGGACGCAAAGAACGCCCAGACAGAGACATAAGAGATCTTTTCTATCCTCATCTCTTCGTGTCCTTCGTGTTCATTCCAACCTTTTTTTATCATGGCCTTTCTCGAACTCGACCACGTCTCCCTGGGCTTCGGCCCGCCAAATGACCGCACGGAAGTGCTGAAGGACGTCAACCTGCAGGTGCAGGAAAACGAATTCGTCGCCATCATCGGCTTTTCCGGCAGCGGCAAGAGCACGCTCGTGTCGTTGCTCGCCGGCCTGCAGCAACCGGAAAAGGGCTGCGTGCGCATGCACGGCCAGCCGGTGACCGAGCCCGGGCCGGAGCGCGGCATCATGTTTCAGAATTACTCGCTGCTGCCCTGGCTCAGCGTGCACGGCAATATCGAGCTGGCGGTGAAGCAGGTCTTCCCGCGCTACAGCCGGGCCGAGCGCAAGGCCCACGTCGAGCGCTACATCGAGATGGTCAACCTCACGCCCGCAGCCGACAAAAAGCCCTCGGAGCTCTCCGGCGGTATGCGCCAACGCGTTTCGCTCGCCCGCACCCTGGCGATGCAGCCGGAGGTGATCCTGCTCGATGAACCGCTCTCGGCCCTCGACGCCCTCACCCGGGCCAACCTGCAGGACGAGATCGTGCGCATCTGGGGCGAGGACCGCCGCACCGTGGTCATGATCACCAACGACGTCGACGAGGCCCTGCTGATGGCCGACCGCGTGGTGCCGCTCACCATGGGCCCCGAAGCCACCCTGGCGGACGCCTTCACCATCGACTTGCCGCGCCCGCGCGACCGCACCCTTTCGAACTCCGACCCGGACTTCAAGCACCTGCGCAACCGCATTACGCAGTACCTCATCGGCCTCAACGAAGAAGCCAAGGCCCTCCGCGTCGACGAGCGCAAGGAAATGCCCGACGTCCGCCCGGTCGACTTCTACGCGACCCGCCGCACCAGTTTCTGGGAGCGCCTCCGCAATAACGACACCGACGCAGCCTGAACAAGGTAGAACTGATAACCTGAAAGAGGCGTTAAAGGAGTGAAAAGAGTTTATCCTTTGAACCATCGACTGTGCATCCATCGGAGTGACTGTGAAGTGTTGGTACCGTGAACTCCGATAACTCTTTTTAACTCCTGTTCATTTATTCCCTTTTTATTTATGCGCAAAGATCGCTACGTCGAAATTTATAACCTGGTGAAGGCCTATCCGAATCCCTTTGGGGATGATGTGAAGGTCGTGGACGGCTTCGACTTGAAGGTCCGTCAGGGGGAAGTCATCTCCGTCATCGGCCACTCCGGTTGTGGCAAGAGCACGGTGCTGACCATGATCGCGGGCCTCAACCCCATTTCGGGCGGCGGCATCGTCGTCGACGGGCACGAGATCGACGGACCGGGGCCGGACCGCGCGGTGGTCTTCCAGTCGCCCTGTCTGCTGCCGTGGCTCAACGCCTACCAGAACGTCATGCTGGGGGTGGAGCGCGTCTACCCGCACGCCAGCAAGCAGCAGCGCCGGGAGATCGTGGAGTATTCGCTGAGCGTGGTCGGGCTTGCCGCCGCGATGAAGAAATACCCGCGCGAAATGTCCGGCGGCATGCAGCAACGCGTCGGCATTGCCCGCGCCATCGCGCTGAAGCCCAAGATGTTGCTGCTCGACGAGCCCTTTGGCCGCCTCGACTCGCTGACGCGCATGGAGCTGCAGGACGTCATCCTCGAGATCCTCGATCACGAGCACATCACCACGATGCTCATCACTCACGACGTCGACGAGGCGATCTTCATGTCCGACCGCGTGTGCATGATGACCAACGGCCCCGGCGCGAAGGTCGGCCGCGTGCTCGATATCGAATTCGAGCGCCCCCGCGACCGGGCCGAGTTGCTCGAGACGGACCAGTTTTACCGCTACCGCCAGGCGCTGCTCTCCTTCCTCGACGAGTGCGAACTCGAGAAGGATCGCCTGAAAAGCCAGAAGGCCCAGCAAGCGCCCAAAAAAGAAAAAACAACCGTCCGCGAGCGCATCGCTGCCATCTTTTAAATAAAAAAAGGAACAGGAGTTAAAAAGAGTAAAGAGGATTCAGAGTCCGAGTGAAGCGATCTTCCTTGTTTATTATAAACTCTTTTTAACTCCTATCACTCCTGTTCATCATAAAACTATTTATATCATGAATGCCGCAGCTTTTTCCGCAGAACAGAAGCAATACCTCGAAGGCTTCTTCGCTGGTGTGCAGCAGCGCGGAGGCATGCCCTTCCTCGGTCAAAACCAGCAGGGCCAGTTTACCGATGATCCCGCCGCCTCCGTCGCGCAAGAGGAAACCGTGTTCGGCACGCCGCTGGAAGACCTGAGCAAGGAGGAGCGCATCAAGCACGAGCAGAACGGCCTCGATGTGTGGGACAAGATCGTCTCGCTGGCCGAAGTCGACCAGTTCCCCGAGCCGCCCGACGTCTTCCGCTTCAAGTTTTACGGCCTCTTTCACGTCAAGCCCGCGCAAGACAGCTTCATGCTGCGCTGCCGTATCGCCGGCGGACGCCTGTTGAGCCACCAGCTCACGGGGCTGGCCGAGATTGCCGAGCAATGGGGTGGGGGCTATGCGCACGTCACCACGCGCGCCAACCTCCAGATTCGCGAGATCATGCCCAAGGACACCGTCGACACGCTGATCAAGCTCGATGAGTTGGGCCTGACCTCGCGGGGCTCCGGCGCGGACAACATCCGCAACGTCACGGCCTCGCCCACCAGCGGCTTCGATCGGCAGGAGTTTCTCGACGTAATGCCCTATGCGCGGGCGATGCACCACTACATCCTCAACCACCGCGATCTCTACGGCCTGCCGCGCAAGTTCAACATCGCCTTCGACAGCGGCAGTGCGATCAGCGTCTGTGCCGATACCAACGACATCGGCTTTTACGCGACCCGGGTGGGCGAGGGGCATGACGTGGCGCCGGGCGTTTACTTCCGCGTGCAGCTCTGCGGCATCACCGGCCACCAGCAATTTGCCAGCGACTGCGGCATCCTGCTCAAGCCCAGCGAAGCCATTCCCGTTGCGGCGGCCATGGTGCGGGTCTTCATCGAGCACGGCAACCGCATGAACCGCAACAAGGCGCGCCTCAAGTATCTGATCGACGACTGGGGCGTGGAGAAGTTCCTCGAGCACGTGGACCAAAAGCTGGCCTTTCCGCTGCGCCGCTTTTCGCTCGAGCCATGTGAGGTGCGCCCGGCGACGGACAAGCATGGCTACATCGGCGTGCACGAGCAGAACGACGGCCACCACTACGTCGGCGTCGTCACCCCGGTGGGCCGCATGACGCCCGACCAGATGAAGGGCATCGCCGCTCTGGCCAGCCGCTACGGCAAGGGCGAGGTCCGCCTCACCGTCTGGCAAAACCTGCTGATCCCGCACGTGGCGACCGAAGACCTCGAGGCGCTCAAGCAGGGCCTGCGCGACCTGGGCCTGACGCACGAGACCACCTGCATTCAAGCCGGGCTTGTCGCCTGCACCGGCAACAAGGGTTGCAAGTATTCCTCCACCGATACCAAGGGACACGCGTTGAAGCTCGGCGCCTACCTCTCCGAACGCTACCAGCTCGACCAGCCGATCAACATCCACCTCACCGGTTGCCCGCACTCCTGCGCCCAACACTACATTGGCGACATCGGCCTGCTCGGCGCCAAGGTCAAGCGCGGCGAGGGGAGTGTCGAAGGCTATCACGTCTTCGTCGGCGGCGGGGTGGACGAGCGCCAGGCCATCGGCCGTCAACTCTTCACCGGCGTGCCCTTCGACGAGCTGCAAGGCCTGCTGGCCGAAGTCATCGAGGGCTACCTCGAGCACCGCGAGCCGGGCGAGGCCTTCTGGCAATTCAGCCGCCGCCACTCCATCGAGGAACTCAAGCAACTGCTCTCCCTCGAAACCGCCGCCGCGTAAAAACGCTTTTTTCACAAAAGAGCACACCGCACACAAAGTAGAAGGCTCTGCTTTAAGCCGTTTTAGTAGAGCGCTGCGTGATCTTGGTGCTCTTCTGTTCAATCCATTTTCTTCAGTGCCCAATTCCGTTACAGTCGAGCGCTCGCCGATCGAGCAATACCTGCGCAAACAGCAGGAGCTGGAGACGCCGGTGGCCCGTTTTGCCCAGCGGCATGACGCGGGCGGGCCGGCGATGGAGCCCTATTACCGCGATCTGATTCCGCTGACTCAGCCCCAACCGGGCGAACAGTACGCCTTTGAGGTCGATCTCGACGCCTGCACGGGTTGCAAGGCCTGCGTCTCGGCCTGCCACAGCCTGAACGGGCTGGAGGACGAAGAGACCTGGCGCGATGTGGGCCTGGTCGTGGGCGGAGACCGCGCCGCGCCCTACCAGCAGACGGTCACGACCGCCTGCCACCACTGCGAAGATCCCGGCTGCATGCACGGCTGCCCGGTGCTGGCCTACGAGAAGGACGACGTCACCGGCATCGTGCGCCACCTGGACGACCAGTGCATCGGCTGCCAATACTGCGTGCTCAAGTGTCCCTACGACGTGCCGAAATTCTCCGAGCGCCTCGGCATCGTGCGCAAGTGCGACATGTGCCACGGGCGTCTGGCCGAAGGGGAAGCCCCGGCCTGCGTGCAGGCCTGCCCGACGCAGGCGATCCGGATTTCCATCGTCTCGAAGACCGCCCCGCAAGCCGATGCGCCCGCCAATCGGGACTTTCTGACCGCCGCGCCGGACCCCGATTACACCCGCCCGACGACTCGCTACGTTTCGGAGCGCCCGATCCCGGACAACGTGCGCGCCGCCGATGCCGCGGCCCTGCGACCCCAGCACGCGCACACGCCGCTGGTGGTGATGCTCACGCTGACCCAGGCGGCTGTGGGCCTGCAAACGGCGGCCGCCCTTGCCGGGCACCCGCTGGGGGTGGAACTGGTGAGCGCCCTGTTGCTCGCCGCGGGTCTGACGGCGAGCATCCTGCACCTCGGGCGACCGCTCGGCGCGTGGCGGGCCTTCCTCGGCCTGCGCCGTTCGTGGCTCAGCCGCGAGATCGTGCTCTTCGGGGGCTACGCGCCCGCGTTCTTCGGCCTGCTGGCCGTCCACCACGTTTTCACGCCGCTGCCGTCCATGCTCTGGGTGCCGCTGACGGTGCTGGGCTGGCTCGGTGTCGCCAGCAGCATGATGATTTACCACGACACGCACCGGCGCTTCTGGCACTGGCCGCGCACGACCCTACGCTTCTTCGGCGTCGCAGTCACGGCCTTGCTGGCGGGGCTTGCGCTGCTACCGGGAGACGGCGTTTGGCCGCTGCTCGCAGCGAGTGCACTGGTGCTCAAGCTCGCGGGCGAATTCGCGCCCTTGCTGTCCTCTCACCGCAGCGTGCCGACCCGCCTGATGCGCGGCCCGCTCTCCGGCTGGGCGTGTGCCCGCGCGCTGTGGGGCGGGGCTGCGGTCTTCACGTGGTTGTTCGCCGCCGTGCTTGCATCACCCGCCCTGGCGGCGGCGGGGGTCGGCCTCTTCCTGGCCGGCGAACTCTGCGAACGCGTGCTGTTCTTCAAAGCCGTCGATGCACCTAAAATGCCGGGAGGTTTCACCGCATGAGCCCGCTCAATACCAAAGACCGCCCTTATTCGATTCGCCGCTGGCAAGGCCCGTTGACCGATGAACTGGTGCGGCGTCCGGCCCAGTTTGGCCTCGGCCAGTTGCCCTCGCGCCTGCAGCCGGATGCCACGGTCAAGAGCGTCTGCGGCTTTTGCGCCACCGGCTGCTCGCTCAACGTGCACCTGCACCAGGGCGAGGCGATCAACCTCAGCGCGTCGCCGCAATATCCGGTCAACCTCGGCATGGCCTGCCCCAAGGGCTGGGAGGCGCTGACTCCGTTGTCGGCCCCCGATCGCGCGACGATGCCGCTTTTGCGCCAGGGCGCGGACCTGAAGCCCATCGAATGGCCGGAGGCGCTGCGGACCTTTTGCGACCGCTTCAAGCGCATCCAGGAGCAGCATGGCAAAGCCAGCGTCGCCTTTCTCTCGACCGGCCAGATCCCGTGCGAAGAGATGGCCATGCTGGGCGCGTTCGCCAAGTTTCAGATGGGCGTGCTGCACGGCGACGGCAACACCCGCCAGTGCATGGCCACCGCGGTGGCGGCCTACAAGCAGTCGTTCGGCTTTGATGCGCCGCCTTACAGCTACGCCGACTTCGAGCAGTCGGACGTGCTCGTCTTTGTGGGCGCCAATCCCTGCATCGCCCATCCGATCATGTGGCAGCGCGTGATGCGCAACCCGCGCCAGCCCGAGATCGTGGTCGTTGACCCGCGCAAGACCGAAACCGCCATGGCCGCGACGCGTCACCTCGCGATCCGCCCCAAGAGCGATCTCGTGCTGTTCTACGGTCTGGCCCATCTGTTGATCGAGTGGGGCGCGGTGGACCGGGCGTTCGTCGAGGCCCACACGCAGGGCTTTGACGCCTTTGCCGCCTTTGTGCGCCAGTATCCGCTCGCGGCGGTCGCCGAGTGCACGGGGCTGACCGAGGCCCAGTTGCTGAGTTTGGCCGAGCTGTTGGCGTCGGGCAAACGCGTGTCGTTCTGGTGGACGATGGGTGTCAACCAGAGCTACGAAGGCACTCGCGTCGCGCAATCGCTGATCAACCTCGCGCTCATGACGGGCAATATGGGCAAGCCCGGCACCGGCGCCAATTCCATCACCGGGCAGTGCAATGCGATGGGCTCCCGGCTCTTCAGCAACACCACCAATCTGCTGGGCGGGCACGACTTCAAGGATGCGGACCACCGCTTCAAGATCGCCGAGACCCTGGGCGTCGAGCTGGACCGCATCCCGACCGAAAACAGCCTCGCTTACGACCAGATCCTGGAGGAGGTCGAGGCCGGGCGGATCAAGGGCCTGTGGGTCATCGCGACCAATCCCGGCCATTCGTGGATCGAACAGGGCCGGTTCCGCCGTCTGCGCGAGCAACTGGACTTTCTCGTCGTGCAGGACATGTATCACTCTACCGAAACCGCGCAGATGGCCGACCTCGTGCTGCCGGCGGCCGGGTGGGGCGAAAAGGAGGGCACCTTCATCAATTCCGAGCGGCGCATCGGCGTGATTCGCAAGACCCGTCGTGCGCCGGGGCAGGCCCTGTCCGACTTCTACATTTTCAAGGCCCTGTCCGACACCTGGGACGATCGCGGGCTCTTCGACCAGTGGACTTGTCCAGAAGACGTTTTCCAGTCGCTCAAGGCCCTCAGCCGCGGCCAGCCCTGCGACATTACCGGGATCCGTGACTACGCGCACCTCGAGGCTGCCGGCGGCATCCAGTGGCCCTGCCCGGAAGGCACGGAGCCGGAGACGGAGCGCCGCCTGTTCGCCGACGGCGCATTCTTCCACGCCGACGGGCGCGCGCGGTTTTGCTTCGACCCGCCGGCCGCGATCCCGGAGGAGACCGATGCGGCCTTCCCCTTCTGGCTGCTCACGGGCCGGGGCAGTTCCGCTCAATGGCACACGCAGACCCGTTCCGCCAAGAGCGACGTGCTGCGCAAGTTGGGCCCCCGCGAGCTGTGCCTCGAGATTTGTCCCGAAGACGCGGCCCGCCTCGGCATTCAGCCGCAGGAGCGTGTATGCGTGCGTTCACGGCGCGGCGAGACGCTGGCCACCGCCATTGTCGTGCCGACCGTGCAGCCCGGCCAGGTCTTCCTGCCCATGCACTTCGCGGGCACCAATTTTCTCACGCAACAAGTGGTCGACCCGCACTCGCGCCAGCCCTCCTACAAGGGCTGCGCGGTTACGATCGAAAAACGCTAGCCCATCTTTCTCATGCCAACGACCCTTCCCTACGTTCCTGAGACCGCGCCGTTCAGCATCGAGCAGCGCGCCTGGCTCAACGGATTCCTCGCGGGCCTCTATTCGGAGAATCCCGCCGACGGCAGTGCGCAGGCCGACGCCGCGCCCCAGCAGACCCTGACCATCCTCTACGGCTCGCAGACCGGCAACGCCGAGGGCCTGGCCAAGCAGACGCGCAAGGCGGCCGAGAAGGCGGGTTACCAGGCCAAATCGGTCGAGATGGCCGAATACGACCCGCAGCAGCTGGCGGATGAGCAGACGGTCCTGATCATCACCAGCACCTACGGCGAGGGGGATCCGCCGGACAACGCGCGCAGCTTTTACGACTTCGTGCTGGCCGAAGACGCCCCGAAGCTCGACCACCTCAGCTTTGCCGTGCTCGCGCTGGGCGACTCCAACTACGCGGACTTCTGTCAGACGGGCAAGGACTTCGACGCCCGCCTCGAAGCGCTCGGCGCCCACCGCATCATGGACCGCGTGGACTGCGATGTGGACTACGACGAGCCCTACGAAGCCTGGCTGAAGGAAGTGCTGGAGCAGGCGCGGGACGAAAGCGCTGCCAGCGACGCCGCGAGCAGCGTCGACGATGCCGAGGAGGAAGACGACGAGCCGCAATACTCCAAGCGCAATCCCTTCATGGCCGAAGTGGTCGACAACCGCGTGCTCAACGGACCGGGTTCGGCCAAGGAAACCCGCCACGTTGCGTTTTCGCTCGAAGGCTCCGGCCTCGCATACACCCCGGGGGACGTCCTGGGCGTCTATCCGCGCAATTGTCCAGACGCCGTGGCCGAGCTGATCGAAGCCGCCGGCCTGCAGCCTTCCGATCCAGTGGAGGGCAAGACGCTGGCCGAGGTGCTCGAGACCGAGCGCGACATCACCCGCCTGACACTGCCGCTCGTGCAGACCTTGTCGGAGCGCTGCGAAAACGGCAGCCTGTCCGAACTCTGTGACGACGGGGAGACATTCGCCGCCTACGCCGACGGTCGCCAGTTGATCGACCTCTTTGCCGACTACCAACCCAAGTTCGCCTCGGCGGAGGAACTCGTGCAGAGCCTGAAAAAGCTGCAGCCGCGCCTCTATTCGATCTCGTCCAGCCCGCTGGCCAGCCCCGGCGAAGTCCACTTGACCGTAGGCCGCGTGCGCTACGACACCCACGGGCGGGGGCGCAAGGGCGTCTGTTCGGATTACCTCGCCTGCTGCGAGGTGGGGAGCAAGGTGGGCGTCTACCTGCAGGCCAACGCGCACTTCAAGCTGCCGGAAAATCCGGAGACGCCCGTCATCATGATCGGGCCGGGCACCGGTATCGCGCCCTTCCGGGCCTTCCTGCACGACCGGCAGCAACGGGGCGACTCCGGGCGCAACTGGCTCTTTTTCGGCGATCAGAAGTCGGCGGCCGATTTCCTGTATGAGGAAGAGCTGGAAGGCTTCCGCAGCGAAGGGGTGCTGAGTCGCCTCAGCCTGGCCTTTTCCCGCGATACGGACCAGAAAGTCTACGTGCAGCACCGCATGCTCGACGAGGCCGAGGAGCTCTACCGCTGGCTGGAAGACGGTGCCTATCTCTACGTCTGCGGTGACGCCTCGCGCATGGCCAAGGACGTCGATGCCGCGCTGCACCAACTGGTGGCTGAGCAAAAGGGGGTGGACGCCGAGGCCGCGGCGGCATACGTAGAGGGCCTGAAGCGCGAGAAGCGCTATCTGCGCGATGTCTATTGAGCCAGCTCAGCCGCGTGTCGCCCAAATCGAGCATATCTGGATCTCGCCGGGCCACGACTTCAAGGGCCGCCACGGCAAAGGGCGGCTCCAGCACGGCGTCGTGCCGGTCGATGCGGTGGAATGCCACGCCGGGCGTGGGTTGGCGGGAGACCGCTATTACGATTACAAGCCTGACTTCAAGGGCCAGTTGACGCTCTTCGATGGTGCGGTGGCAGACGCCCTGCAGCGGGCCTTTGCACTCGAGACGCTCGATCCGGCCGCCTTTCGCCGCAACGTGATCGTGCGCGGGCTCGACCTCAACGCGCTGATCGGTCGGCGCTTTTGCCTGGGCGAAGTGGTGCTCGAGGGCAGCGAGGAATGTGCGCCCTGTTACTGGATGGACGAGGCCATTGCTCCCGGCGCCTTCGCGTGGCTGAAGGGCAGGGGAGGCCTGCGCTGCCGCATCCGCCAGAGCGGCTGGCTGCGGCGCGGTGCCGTGCCTTTCGCTGATAACGTTCAGGTACCCGGGATGTAGCGAGTGAGTTCCCACCATGCGCCGTGGTCACGCGGTTTGGGGGTTCCCGGGCTGGGGGGCAGTGCCGCCGGTGGGGCGTTTCTGAAGGATGCTTGTTTGGTTAAGGGGGCACAAAACTTAGTATTAACACACGTCTCCCTGTTTAGGGGCTGCTCTCGAGTCGGATTGTTCGTGTAGGATCAAGTGCAGGGCCATAGACGGTCTTTGTCGGGGGCGGAGAATCAGTAGCAAATATTGAACGTTTCATCTGTTCAACTAATCGCGTTTGATTAAAAAGGGTTCTGTTGTTATGTAAGTAATTGATAATTAGAGCACAAAAGCGATGCTGATGTGGGATGTGTATAGAGGTGAAATCCTTAATAACGCCCTGAAATTAGCACTATGTTTACATTTGGTGTGGCTGGCTAATCGTTCGGGGCAGCTTGACATTGTTCGTGGGCGAATGTTTCTTGAGGCCCTTCTGATCCCGCAGCATCAGACCTTTGCATGACCACAGCTTTCCCTAATCCAGTTGAAAAAATCTCAGCACAACCAGCAGAGCAGGATGATTCTTATCAGTTGCGTATCCTGCGTGCGGTTCGGCGGATCGTCCGTTCTGTCGACGTCCATTCTCGACGGCTGACGGGGTTGGCTGGTGTGACGGTGCCTCAGCTGCTCTGCCTGCTGAGCATCAAGGAAAGTGGTTCCCTTTCGGTGCGTGATCTGGCCCGAAAAGTGGAATTGAGCCCTAGCGTGGTCGTGGGCATCGTGGACCGTCTGGAAGCCAATGGCTACCTCACGCGGACGCGTTCCCAGCGCGACCGTCGCAAGATGGACCTGGAGTTGACCGAGGCTGGTCTGCAACTGATCCGGAACACCCCCTCACCCCTGCACGAGCGTTTACAGGCGGGGTTGAAGAACATCTCTCAACTCGAACGGGCGACCATCGCTCTCTCGCTCGAGCGCATTCTCGAGCTGCTGGAACCTGTCGCATCCTTACCGACTCGGGATGAATCGGCCTTTTTTATCGAGCCGATCACCCAGATGTCTCTGAGCACGTCGCCGGAGGAGCGTCCTCCCGCTACGCACTAGCTTAGTCCTAGGTCTTCCACCTTACCACCCTCCATACCATGGATGGCGGCACGGAGGAGCTATTTTTTCGCTGCCCTGGCGGTGCTGATCGCAGTCCGTGGGGCGGCCCTCAACCAATCATCCCAATGATGAACGCTAACCAAACCAAAACCCAGACACGTTTCCTGCGCTGGACCATCGCAGGAGCTTGCTTGGCGGCATCCACCGTCCAGGGCCAGACGCAGCAAGAGCTGCAGTCGCGCGTGCAAGAGCTGGAGCAACAGCTCGCGCAGGCACGTCAGCAGCTTGCCACGGCCCAACAGGACACGCAGGTCGCCGAGCAGCGGGCGGAAGCTGCCGAAGCGCAACTGGATGCAGCCGATACCGGCGCCGACAAGATTACGCTCGGCCCCGTGACCATCGGGGGTGCGATCCGCGCCAACTACATCCATGGCGACTACGACAGCGCCAACACTGGCGGCCCGTCGCGGGGTGGCAGTGACGGCGGCGATGTGGCTCTTGACACCTTCCGCATCAATGTCGGCCTGAACTACCAGAACTGGATCGGCGCACTCGAATACCGTTGGTACGAAGGCTACAACTTCCTGCACACCGGCTGGCTCGGCTACGACTTCGGCGATGCCGGCACCGTCAAGGTGGGCGTCGTGCGAGTTCCCTTCGGCCCCGGCCCCTACGGCGTCTCGCAGAGCTGGTTCTTCGACCAGCACTACTACGTCGGTCTCGCGGACGATATGGACCTTGGTGTGCGCTACACCAAGAGCATCGGGAACTTGACCCTCGATGCCGCCTACTACATCTCCAGCGAAGGCCAGTGGAACGGCAACAGCCGCGACAGCGCCCGCTACAGCTACGATGTTGTGACGTGGGACGAAACCGTCTCCTCGGATGGCTCCGTGAACTACGGCGTCGAAGAAAACGGCTATGCTGAACGTCACCAGTTTAACCTGCGCGGCATCTACGCCTTCAGTGAGTGGGCTGTGCCTACGGACTTGGGTGTTTCGCTGCAGTATGGTAAGCTCGATGGCAAGAATGCGGACGACGGCGATCATTATGCCGCCTCCGTCCACATGAAAAACAAGTATGCCAACTTCACGCTTACCAGTCAGCTGAGTTACTATCTCTACGATATCAGCGCGAATAACCCGTGGGGCAGCGACGATCTGATCCCGATGGGCGCGTATGACTTCGCCTGGCCGGTCGCCTCTGAAGCCTGGATCCCCGCAGTCTCCCTCAGCTACTACTACGAGACCGGCATCTCCTGGTTGGACTCCATTACGCCCTACATCGAGTACAGCTCGATCATGAAGGCCGAAGACAGCTTCAACGACAGCGAGATGTTTATCGTGGGTGCAGCCTGGGCCCGCGGCGGCTGGTATATCTATACCGACCTCGCCTTCTCCAACGGCAACTACTTCGTGGGTGCCAACGGAGACGACTACAGCCTCGTCAACGGCGTAGGCGACTTCGGCGTGAACGGTAACGATGAGTGGGCCACCCGCTTCAACATCAACTTCGGTTACTACTTCTAGTAGCCTGTTTCCTTTCAGCCCGGCCGATCCGTCGGCCGGGCTGATCCCTTCTTTTTTAACACCTGCCACATGAGCGACACGATAATCGAAGTATCCAATCTCTATAAGATCTTCGGCAAGAAACCCAAGGAACGGGCCTTGCCGCTGGTGGAGCAGGGGCAAAGCAAAGCCGAGGTGCTCAAACGCACCGGCTGCACCGTCGGGATTAACGACGCTTCCTTCTCCATCAAGCGCCGGGAATTCTTTGTCATTATGGGCCTCTCCGGGTCCGGCAAATCGACGGTGATCCGCTGCCTCAACCGCCTGATCGAGCCCACTTCCGGCTCCGTGAAGATCGACGGAGAAGAAGTCACCCAACTCGACGCCGCACGCCTGCGTGAGGTTCGCCGCAAGAAGCTCGGTATGGTCTTCCAACGCTTCGGCCTGTTGCCCCACCGCACGGTGATCGACAACGTGGCCTTCGGGCTCGAGGTGCAGGAAGTCCCTAAGGAGGAACGCTACGAACAGGCGATGCAGGCCATCCGCACGGTCGGCCTCGAAGGGTATCAGGACAAGATGACCCAGGAGCTCTCCGGCGGGATGCAGCAACGCGTCGGCCTCGCCCGTGCATTGGCCAACGACCCCGAGATCCTGTTGATGGACGAGGCGTTTTCCGCGCTCGACCCCTTGATCCGGGTACAGCTGCAGGACGAACTGCTGGAGCTGCAGGCGCGCATGCACAAGACGATCGTCTTTATCACGCACGACCTCGACGAAGCGCTCAAGCTCGGCAGCCGCATCGCCATCATGAAAGACGGCGCCGTCGTGCAGGTGGGAACTCCGGAAGAGATCCTGACTCAGCCGGCCGACGATTACGTGAAGGCCTTCGTCGAAAACGTGGACCGCTCGAAGGTGCTCTCGGCCGGCACCATCATGAAAAAGACCGAAGTCATCTACGACACGGCCGGTCCCCACCAGGCGGCGCGCAAGATGCGCCAGCTCAACCTTTCCACGCTCATCGTCGTCAATCGCCAGCGCGAATACCTCGGCTACATCAAGATCGACGACGTGATCGAGCTCCGCAAGAAGGTGCCGGAAGAGCTGGACGAAGAGTCCCGCTATACCGTGCGTCCGATCATCAACAAAGACCTTTATACCGCGCACGAAGATACGCCCATCGCCGATCTGGTGCCCTACGCATCCACTTCGGCCCTGCCCATCGTGGTGCTCGATGAAAACGACACCAAGCTCATGGGCATCGTGACGCGCCCCGCCATCCTCGCTGGCATCGCTGGAGACTAAGACCATGCAAATACCTGTTGGAGAATATTTCGACGCCTTCATCACCTGGATCCTCAACCACGGCAAAGGCTTCTTTGACGTGTTGAGCAGCGTGCTCGGTTTCGTCATCGGCGTGCTGGAGAACATCCTGCTGCTGAATCACGCGCTCCTTTATCCCGCGGTCGTCTTTGCCCTCATTGTGCTCGTCTTCGTCGGCTTCGCCTTCAAGAAGCAGCTGGGCAAGGCCTCCTGGATCGTGGCGGCCGTCCTCATCGTCATCTTTGGCGTGGCCGAGGTCTTCCGCTATCAGACCCTCGAGCGCAAATACACGCCGGAAGAGGCGCAGGCTCAGGTCGAGGCACTCGACCAGTTTTCGGCTGACCTGGAAGCGCAGGCGCCGGAGAACTACGACAACGTCGTCAGCGCGCTCGAGCAGCTTCAGGACAGCATGCCGCAGGGTGACGGCGAAGCGTTGGAAGACGCGCGCCGCGAAGTGGGCAACTCCCTGCGCCGCATGGAACGCATGCGCCCCGGGCGTTTTGACAGCACGGCCGACGAGATCGAAGACGTGCTGACGGCTCTCGCACCTGTCGAGGGAGCCCCCGAGGACGCAGTGGAACAACTCCAGACGCTCGAGTCCCGCTTCCGCGCCTACAGCCTGATCGAAGAAACGCAGCGCATGAGCCGCACGCTGGGCCGCGTTGACGAGCCCGAGCTGCGCATGAACGTCGTCAACGAACGCACCTACGACCGCTACAACGAATTGCTGGGCGTCGGCTCCGGGGTCTTCGAGCGAGACGGCCTGCCGGAAGATCTGCGCGAACGCCTCGACACGATCAGCTCGGACTTCAAGCAGCTCAACCCGCGCGTGCTCACCTGGTATCCCTGGGCCATCGTCATTGTCTTGATGACGCTGATGGCTGCGCGCTTCTCGAGTATCGGCCTGGGTATCTTTACGGCGCTCGGTATGTTGCTCGTCGTAAGCATGGGCCTCTGGTACGAGACGATGGAATCGCTCGCGCTGGTCCTCGCCGCCACGTTCTTCGCGCTGTTGATCGGTATCCCTGCCGGTGTCCTGTCGGCCAAGAACAAAGGCGTCGACAGCGTCGTGCGCCCGATTCTCGACTTCATGCAGACCATGCCGGCCTTCGTCTACCTGATCCCGGCCGTGATGTTGTTTGGCCTCGGCAAGGTGCCCGCGCTGATGGCGACCCTCATTTTTGCGATGCCCCCGGCCGTGCGTCTGACGAGCCTCGGTATCCGCCAGGTGCCGCACGAAGTGGTGGAAGCCGCCCAGGCCTTCGGTTCCACACCGTGGCAAATGCTGGTCAAGGCGCAGTTGCCCATCGCACTGCCCACCATCCTTGCCGGCCTCAACCAGACGATCATGCTCGCCCTCTCCATGGTGGTGATCGGCGGCATGATCGGTGCGGGCGGCCTCGGTGAGGTCGTGCTGCAAGGCATCACCCAATTGAAAATCGGCCTCGGTTTCGAAGGCGGTCTCGGCGTGGTCATCCTCGCCATCTTCCTCGACCGCCTCACCCAGGCCTTCGGCAAGAAACGATAAACCAACAATCTCTCATCCGTTAACAGAGAAAGATATACGTTATGAAGAAACTCCTCCTCCTGCTCGCCACCGTGATTGGTTTTGGCAGCCAGGCGATGGCGCAAACCATCAAGATCGCCTACCCGAACTGGGCTGAAGGCGTCGCCATCACCCACCTGGTCGAAGCGATCCTCGAAGATCGCATGGGTTACGACGTGGAACTGACCATGGCCGACCCGGGCGCTATCTACGCCGCCGTGGCCCAGGGCCAGCAAGATGCTTTCCTGGACGGTTGGCTTCCGAACACCCACGAGCCCTACTGGGAAGAATACGGCGATGACCTCGTCGACCTCGGGCCGTTCTACGGCTACGGTGTGACCGGCCTCGTCGTTCCCACCTACATGGACGTCAACAGCATCGACGAGCTCAACGACATCGCCGACGAGCTTGACGGTGAGATCATCGGCATCGGCACCGGCGCCGGCATCTACCGCAACACCAACAAGGCCATCGAAGAATACGGCCTGGACCTCAAGCAAGTCGCTTCGTCCGGCCCGGCCATGACGGCTGCGCTGGCCGACGCCGTCCGTAACCACGAACCCATCGTGGTCACCGGCTGGAAGCCGCACTGGATGTTTGGTCGCTACGACCTCAAGGTGCTCGACGACCCCCGCGGCGTCTACCCGATCGACGGCCTCAAGAAGATCGTGCGCAAGGGCTTCCGCGAAGATTATCCGGATGCCGCCCAGTTCATCACCAACTTCAACATGACCGAAGCCAGCCTGCTCGATCTGATGCTCGCCATCGACGATGCCGGCAACGACGACCCGTCTGAAGTGGTGCGTGACTGGATGACCCGCAACGAGCCGCTCATCGACAGCTGGATGCCCCGCTAAGCCGATTTTTCGGCTGACGCCATCCGCGTCTTTTTCGGTAAAGCCCCGCATCTGCGGGGCTTTCTTTTTATCTGGTCATCCGGGTAATAAAACGCTGGCTCTTGCTGAAGAGAAAACTATATAACCCGTGTTTAAGCCTCTTCGCCCCTGATAGATCCCCCGCCCGTTGACCTGAAAGAGACTCCTTGCCCCCCCCCGGCGAACGCGATAGCTCCAACCCCAGTTTGCGCATGAATGGTTTACCCCCGTCGAACCCCATCGGCCTCGACTGTTTTCGCCAGCTTTTTGAAGATTACCACGAGCGGTGGGAAAAGCAGGAACTCGTCGTCCAGGTGGCCGACTGCGATAGCAAAAATCGTATGGAGGCGCGCGATGGACGCGTCTTTCACTTCTATCCCGAGTTGTTCCTGCAGATCCAGGGAACGACCGTCTTTACGACCCCTGAGCAGGAGGTGACCGTCGGGCCAGGCCAGGCAGCCATCGTGCCGGCCGGCGTGCCACACTCCGAGAAGATTTACGACGAGGAGACCCGCAAGTTCGGCAACCTCGTGGTTGCCTTCTTCAACGGCAACGTCTCGATTCACCTCGCGCGTGAGGTCCAGCCCGGCGTGCCCGCGCTCGTGGAGCGCTACCTGTTCCAGTCGGACTACTTTGTCCCGCTGGTCGACAACCTCGAGTTGGTCGCCAGCCTGCACAGCACCCCCGCCGCCCGCGCCCGCGAGGCCAAGATGGGCATCCTCGGCGGCGTGTTCAACCTCCTGCTCGACATCATGTCGACGGACGCCGTGGGTGAGGCCAACGATTCCGTCAAGGTCGTCGAAAGCAAGTGGGCGATCAGCGAAAACCTCTCCAATCCCGACCTCAGCGTGGCCTTCCTCAGTGAGCGCCTCGGCTGCAACCCCAATTACCTTTCGCGTCTCTTCCACCAGAAGACCGGCGAGAAGCTGACCGATTACATCACCAAGACGCGCCTGCGCAACGCGATGGAGTCGCTGGTGGAGACGGAGCGCTCGATCAAGGACGTGGCCCGCATCTGCGGCTTCAGCGATCCCAACTACTTTGCGCGCGTCTTCCGCCAATACATCGGCCTCAGCCCGCACGCCTACCGCAAGCACGAGTGGTCGCTGCTGGAAAAGGTGCGCATCTGCTGCGACCCCTGCGAAGGCTGCCCGCCGGTCAACAGCGACCTATAGCTGGTAGTCGACGCCCAGGAGAATCAGCACCGCTGCAATGGTGGTGCCGATGACACCCAGCGCCAGATTCACGCTGCTGGAGTAGCTGCACGCCGCCAGGGCCGTATTCAGGTCGGCGGCGGTGCGGTGCTGCAGATTGTCCGCCGCCACCTTGGTCTCGGGCAACGAGGTGAGGATGCTGGCTACGAAGTAGTGGATGCCGGCAAAGATCGCGGCGCCGAAGATGCCCACCAGCTCTCGCTGGTAGACCTCGGATACGGCCAGGAAGAGCCCGTTCATCACATACGTGCTGGCGACCAGGCCCACCGTGCCAGCGATGAACTTCGACCAGCTCGCATCGTGCTTGTCGTCGTTGATGTCCTGAAACAGTTGCGGACGCTTCTTTTTCAGCCGCAGCTCCATCCAGACGAAGATCGCCAGCCCGCCGGAGCAGACGGCGGCCCCGATGAGCAGCCATTTGGCTGAGTGGCGTCCCTCGGAGGGCGGGAGCAGGTTGAACTGGTCCGTGCCGGTGAGGCACCAGTAGGCGAAGGAGGAAAAGAGAAAGAGCATCACGCTCATGCCCACGTGCCACGCGATCAGCCGCTTCTCGCTCTTGGCCAGCCGCGTCAGCTCGCGGATGGACTGCCGCCGCCCCTTGAAGGCCCATTTGAGCAGGACGAAGATCGGCGCGATCAGATACATCAGGTAGATGTTGGCGAAGTTGCTGCCCAGCGGATTCGCGATCCCGCCCAGGCGCAGCAGCGCGAACGACGTCAGCATCGAAAACAGCTCCGGATTGTTCGTTGAGGCGTTGATGACGAGCGTGCGCTGGTGCTGCCCCCAGTATTTGCCGGCCAGCCCCGCGGCCGAGCCCACCATCCAGTCGGTGGTGTAGGGGATGGCGACAAAGCAGAGCAGCAGGCTGATCGCGATCACGAGCCCGATGAAGCTCGTGTCGCCCATGATTCCGTAAAGGTGGTGAAAGATCTCCTCCATAGCAGGGCCGGGCGCACCGGAAGTCTTAAAAGGAGCATCCCCCGGCGTTTATGCAATGACCAATCCGCTTTTGGGAAATGAACCCCGCCGGATTTCCTTGTCACCCGCGCGCGAGTGGCATGAGATAGCCGCTTGGTTCTTTAGCGTCAGGCCTTCGCTCCGACCGCTTCGGCGGCCCGGGGAGGAAAGTCCGGACACCATAGGGCAGGATTCCCGGTGAAAACCGGGGCACGGTGGGGGAGACGCCGCCGTGACGGCCAGTGCAACAGAAAGTAAACCGCCGGCTGGTTCGCCCGTCGGTAAGGGTGAAAGGGTGGGGTAAGAGCCCACCGCCCGACCGGTAACGGCCTCGGGGCACGGTAAACCCATTCCGGTGCAAGACCAAATAGGGGATCGGGTGGCCCGCCTGATGATCCCGGGTGAGTCGCTTAGATAAATGAAGGCCAGTGCAGGCGGGGTAACCCGCTCGCGCCACAGAATCCGGCTTACGACGCTAAAGAACCTGCCTTGCCGGGGCCGCGCCGGCTGCTTTTTTCGCTGCCGTTGTGGGGATGGGCTTGACACAGCGCTCATCGGCTGTGAATTTCATCGCTTTTCATTTTCCCAGCGAATTTTACCAGATGGCCAACCTTAAGTCCTCCAAGAAAGACGTCCGTCGTATCGAGCGCCGCACCGAGCGCAACCGCCGCATCCTCAGCCGCATCAAGACCCTGCGCAAGAAGGTCGTGGCCGAGCCCAGCGACGAAAACAAGGCTGCTTACATGTCCGCCCTCGACAAGGCGGCCAAGAGCAACGTGATCCACAGCAACAAGGTGGACCGCGAGAAGAGCAAGCTGTCCACGACCGGCATTCACGCCAAGGTCCGTGGGTAACGCCGCTCCTCGCCAAGGCGCGCAAGTATGAGTTGGAGCGCGTCAGAGCCGACGCAAGGCTACATCGGATTCCCGGAGAAGACCCTGGGCGAGCGTCCACAACGCCTGCCCATCTGGTTGGATGCTCCGGGATTCTTTGTTTTGGCCAAGCCCGCCGGCGTCCTGGTCCAGCCGGACCCATGGTTCCCGCGCATGCCCAGCTTGTCGGAAGCGATCTATGCGCAGCTGATCCTGGGCAAGCCCGAATTGCAACGCCTGGGGCTGGAAGAGGACGGCTTGCGACCGACCTACATCCTGCCGCCTTCCGCCGAAGGCGCCGTCGTGTGGTCCAAGACGCACGCCGAGGCAGAAAAGCTGCGCAACAGCTACGGCTCGGAGCAGTGGACATTGCGCTTCGAGTTTGTCGCCGCCAACGACCCGCGGGAAACCAGCCTGTTTTGCGACCTGCCAATGGCGCGCCACTGGCAAAACGCCGAGGCCATCGTCTCACACAAGAGCGGTAAAAAGACGGAGACGCAGTTCGAGCGGGTCGGCAAGATCGGCCGCTACTCCCTCTGGATTGCGGAGACGCAATTCTACCGGCTCGACCAGATCTGCCTGCATGCTTACGAACGTGGGCTGCGGGTACTGGGAGACGAACGCTACGGCCGCAGCCTCGTGCCCATGCTCTCCGACCTCAAACGCTCCTACCGCCCAGGGCGGCGCGAGGAGCAACCCCTCTGGGAGGGGCCTGTCATCCGCCTGAAGGAAATCGACGGCCCGGAAGAAACCGGGATCAAAGGCCTGCAATTCCCCGCCAGCCGCAGCTGGCAACGGGTCATGCAGGTCCTGGGACGCTATGCCTGATCGATTTTTTGCGATTTAATCCTTTACGTTGCCGGCTCATCTGGCATCCTCTAACTTTTAATCATTTTTCCGTCACAGAACAATTATGGGTAACCTCCGGAAGAAACGCCGCCGCAAGATCTCGCAACACAAGCGCCGCAAGCGCAGCCGCGCCAATCGCCACAAGAAGCGGACATGGGGTTGATGCCCCGGTAGGCGTCAGTTAAACGCCCCAGCTGTTTCTGTAAATCTTTCTTACTCGGCTCCTTAGCATTCTATAGAACGCTAGGGAGCTTCTTTTTTGGCTTGTAAAGGGCCGGACGCATTTATTTTTTTACAAATCGTCCGTTGCTTACCTTAAGCGTTCTGCTGAGCCCACTGAGGAGGTAATGCGCGCTGTCCTGCCATGCTGTCGAAAAAGTCGAAAGGTTTCTTCGTTGAGGTCAGTAGTTTTTCTATTCTGGCGGCAACGACCTCCCAAGCTATAGCTCCATGCACGATCGAGTCGGTGCGGGAGTATCCGGGCGATTTGGACGATCCCACGTTCCGGTCTCAAGTCGAGGCCATGACGCCGGGGAAATCGGCTCGTTACGTCCCCAGCCAATGCGCGATCTACCCGGTATCGCGCTTTTTTCGACGCCACACGCTGGAGAGTGCGGCGAAGGCGAAGGACCCGCGTTATTTTCCGGACCTGATGAGTCAGCAGTTTCGGGTCGAGCCCTCCAAGAACACCGCCGCGGTTTTGCTGGCGACGAGCGGGGCTTCCTTCGATCCCGAAAAGCCGATGACGGCGCAAAAGGAGCTGCTGATCGCCGGCGCCTCCAACGAAGAGTTCGCCCGCCAGCAGGAAGACCTCGTTGCGAGCCGCATTTATCCCGAGTCGCTGGAGTTGGGCACACTGGCCTGCCTCGGCGGCCTGATGGACTACTTGCGCTGGTCTCGGGTCGGGCATCCGGTGCTGATGCTCGAGATCACGCCCCACAATTCCAACCTCTTCGTCCTCAACGACGGCATTGTGGATCTGTGCCGGCCGATTCCCTATGGCCTCAACTCCATGTTCCCCATCGTGCAGAAGGAGCTGGGGCTCAAGGACGAGGAAAGCGCGCGCAAGCTCTTTTACTCCAATACCTTCGATTTTACCGAGATGGGCCCGATCCTGATGCGCAAGATGCTGAAGGAGCTGCAGGCTTCGACCGGTTTTTACGAAGTGCAGACCGGCCAGAGCATCGGCAGTTTCGTTTTGACGCTGCTGCCGCGCAACCTCAGCTGGATCCGCGACGTGCTGGTGCGCGACCTCGGGCTGCGCGCGATGCAGCTCGACTACCAGGGCTGGCTCGCCAGCCGGAAGGTGGAGCTGGGCTCCGGCGTCACCTTCGAAGAGTCGGACCCCCGCTGGCTCGGCCTCCTTTCCATGATCGGCAACCTTGCAACCCCCAAGGCAAATGGCGCTCAACAAGAAGTCTAAGGAAGAGGGGCACGCCGTCTGGCGCCCGAACTTCGTGAACGCTGCCGCGCTGCCGGATACCAAAGCGGTCCGGACCAACTTTATCTACAACTTCGGTGCGATCGCCCTGGCCCTGGTCCTGATCTCCTTCGCCGCCTTCAACGAGTTGCAGATCAAGGTGCGTCAATCGTCGCTCGAAGCGGCGCAGCAAGATATTGCCTCGCTGCAGACTCAGAACAGCCAAAGCGTGCGCCTCAGCAACGAGTTTGGCCAGGAGAGCGAAAAGCTGGAGGAAGTGCTCGCCTTTTCGCAAAGCGGCCTTTCCCGCGCCGGTGTGCTGACCACGCTGTCGGAAAACGACCTGGACGAGATCGTGCTGCGCTCCTTCTCCTTCACCCCGCGGGTTACCACCACCGGTCGCGGCAAGCGCGCCCAGCGCACCCTTACCTACGAGATCGCGCTCGAGGGCACGATCCTGAATGCCGGGGAAGCCGTCGAGCTGCTGGAGCAATTCCGGCAGGGCCTGGCCGAGAGTGAGCTGCTGGCGCCTTATTCGCCCGTCTGGTGGCAGGACTCCTTTACCCGCAACGTCGCGGCCAACACCTTTACCTTTCGGGGCCGCTTTCAGCTGACGACCCCCACGGAATAGCCGGTCCATGGATACAAAACGCCTCCTTTCCCTGCTCAAGCAATACCCCATCGTCACCATCGGGCTGCTGCTGTCTGTCATCTTCGGGCTGGTCGTCTACTTCCGGCACAGCCAGGTGTCTGCGCTGGACAGCCAGATCCGGACCGCAGAACAGCAATACCAGGTGATGCTCCGCAACGTGGCCAACGCCAAGTCCCTCGAGGAGCAGATCGAGACCGTCAAGGGCTACAACGAGCAGCTGGATGGGCGCTTGATCGATCGGCGCGACCTCACACGCAATCTCAATTACTTTTACGACTTCGAGAAGAAGTTCGACCTCAAGATCACGAGCCTGTCGCAGGTCGGCGGTATCACCCCAGCCACGCCGGCAGACTACCTGCCCAAACTGGAGCAGTTCGACATCGTGCGCTTCTCCGTCTCGGTTGAGGGATCCTACTCATCTGTGGTTCGCTGGCTTAAATACCTCGAAAACGGTCGTTACTTCATATCGATCGGAGAGCTTTCGCTCTCGCAGCGCAACGACCCCACGGATCGCTCGCTCGTCCAGATGAACGTGCAAATCGACGTCTTGGGCAGCCGCCCTCCCAGCCAATAATCCAACCATGAACCACTGCTTCTGTGCCCTTTCGATTCTTGCTGTGACGAGCCTCACGGCCGAGGCCGTTGCGGCCGGGGCCGTCACTTCCTTTTCCAAACGCGCCGAACTGCTGCAAGGGCTCGAGCAGGCGTTTGAGATTCGCGACGTGCCGGCCAAAGACGCGATCCAGCTCGAGAGCCCCTTTGCTCTCCCGGCCGCGAAACAAGCCGCCTCAGGCCCGCAGGATGCGGCTCCCGAGCCGCCTCCGCGGCTCAACGATGCCCAAGCCGTCGTGGCGGTGGCGGATACGCTCAAGGCCGTTGGTAGTACCGTTGGTTTGGGCCGTGCATTTTTGATGCTAGAGGATCGCCGCAGCATCGAGGAGGGGAAAACCATCAGTGCAACTATCCAAGGACAAGCCTATGAAGTCGTTCTTGAAGAAGTGACGATGAGCACCTATACCCTACGTTTGGGCTCTGCTAGTGTCACACGCCCAATTACTTCCATTACAGATCCTGCTAAGATCAAACGATCAGCTAATGCGGAATGATGGCACTGCCAGCAACCCGCCCTGTGTCCAAACTGCTTTCCAGCATTCTATTCCTGCGCCATGAAGTTCCTTCCTTGCCTGCTTATCTCCCTGGCGTCCTGCGCCAGCGTCCAGTCGCTGGTTGCCCAGACGGCCGACACCACCGGGAATGACTCCCGCTTGCCTTCTACGGAGCCAGCTCTTCCCGAGCAGGCAGCTCCGGCCGATAATACCACCACCGGGAACGTTTCCCGTTCACCCTCGACGGAACCCGCTTTGCCGGAGGAGACGGCTCCCATCCCGGAAGACGAGGTTTACCTCGACCTTCCTGCCGAAGGCGAACCCGTCCAGTCGGTAACGCGCGAAGCCGAGACCATTTCGGTGGACTTCCCCGACGAAGACGTGCGTAACATCATCCGCAACGTCGCCGAGCTTTACGAGCTCAACGTCGTCATCCCCGAAGAACTCGCCGGGCGCGTCAGCCTCCGGTTGCGCGACGTCACGTGGCGCCAAGTCTTCGATGTGATCCTCAAGCCGCTGGATTACACCTACGTCATTGAAGACAACATCATCATGATCAAGAGCCTCGAAGACATCGAGAGCGAACCGGTCGTGACGCGGGTCTTCATCGTTTCCTTTGCCGACGCCAAAGACCTCAAGACCACGGTCGACCCCCTGGTCAAGAACGAGGCCGGCGGCCGTATCCAGGTCGACCAGCGTAACAACGCTCTCGTCGTGACCGAGCGACCCAGCAAGATCGAAGAGATCCAGCAGATCATCGATCAGCTCGACCGGCCCAACAACCAGGTCATGATCGAGTCGAAGTTCATCGAGATTTCCGACCGCGACCAAAAGAATATCGGCATCGACTGGTCCGGCGCCCTGGGGGGCGAAAACGGCATCACGCTCGGGCCCTTCCAGCGCGAATACGAGAGCGACTATGAGCGTCAGCTCGAGAATACCGTGACCAATTCCAACAGCCGGACGATCATCACCAATCCAGACGGCACCAGTGTCACGATCGACAGCTCCAGCGACACCCAGTCTGACCTGACGCGCAACGATACCGATTCCTGGCTCGACACCGCCGTATTTTCCGCCGACGCCTTCCGCGTCGTGCTGGGGGCCCTGAAGAGCGCTTCCGGCGTCGAACTCGTGTCCAACCCGACGGTGGTCACGATGAACAATCAGCCGGCGGAAATCCTGGTCGGTCAGGAATACCCGGTCGTTTCGACCCGCTTCAACCCGCAGACGGGCACCTATGAAGCCGAGGAAGCCGATTATCAGAACATCGGTATCCAGATGAGCGTCACGCCCAGCGTGAACTCCGCCGGCTTCATCACCCTCAACGTCGAGCCGGAAGTCTCGAGCCTCGACGGCACCGTCACCCAGCTCAGCGCCAGCTATCCGATCATCGCCACCCGCCGCACCAAGAGCGTCGTCACGATCAAGGACGGCTATACGCTCGCCCTCGGCGGCCTGATCGAGCGCAGCGAACAAAGCGGTAACACACGCGTCCCCGTCCTCGGGCGCGTCCCCGTCCTCGGCCGTCTGTTCCGTAACGACAACGCCGACATCGACCGCCGCAACCTCGTGATTTTCATCACCGCCAAGGTGCTCAGTGCCAGTGGTGCTACCTACCGCGATGTGTTCTCGCAGCGTCGCCTGTGGGAGATGGGCATCAACAAGCGCGACTTGCCCGGCTATCAACCAGCAGCCGAGGAAGACGAGCTGTTCGAGTCCATCCAGGAAGGCTCGGAACGCCTCGAGCGCATGGAAGCCGAAGCACGCCTCGAACAGCAACTGCAAGGTCTGCGCGATCAGGAGCAAAAGCTCCAGGAAGAACAGACCGAGGAAGCAGAAGGCATCGAACGCGAAGTGCCCCGTCGCTTCCAGCCGTAGTCCGCGCCACCGACAACAGGTAACCCTAGCGAACAGCACTGATGAGTTCTTTCACAAGTAAGCTTCGCCAGCGGGGCCCGGCACTATTGCTGGCCTCATCGCTGGCGACGGCGGCCCTGCATGGGCAATCGCCGACGCTCCGCGACTCGATCGAGGCGGGAGAGTCCTACGTCATGGTCATCACCGAAAACGGTGAGCTCTGGACCTGGGGCACCGAGAGTAGCGGCGCACTCGGCCTCGGCTCCACCACGACGACCTTGAATCCAACCCGCGTGATCGACGATCACGCGTGGGTCGATGTGGCCGTCGGCGCAAACCACACCCTGGCGATTGCCGACGACGGCACGCTGTGGGGGTGGGGGAGTAACGACGAATTCCAGCTCGGTGACGGCTCCACGGCCAGTCACGACACGCCGGTGCGCATCTCGGCGGCCAACAACTGGGTCGATGTCGAGGCCGGCGACGGCTATTCCCTCGCGATCACCAATACTGGTGAGCTCTACGGGTGGGGCAGCAACAGCAACGGTCAGCTCCTGCAGTCGACGACCGACGTCACCAACATCCGCTACCCCTATTCGCTGAAAAGCTCGCTACAAAGCGATGTGGGCGTTGCCGCGGTGCAACGCGTGGCGACTGGCGATTCCCACGTCTTGGCAGTCGACAGCCAGGGCCGTCTCCTGGGTTGGGGTAACAACTACCTCGGCCAACTCGGCATCCCCAGTCTGCCGAAGCAGCGAATCATCCATGCGCAGGTGATTGATGGTACCCGATCGTGGCGGGCGGTCGAGGCCGCGTCGATGCAGTCCTACGCGATCGATACCTCCGGCAGCGTCTACGCGTTTGGCATCGATGTGCTCGGCAATCTCGGCCTCGGCGGCCAGACCGAAGCGGCCACGCCTACCCGTATCGCCTTCCCCACCACGGTCGACGTCACGAGCCTGGCGGTGGGCGCCAACCACGTGCTGGCCGTAACCGCGAGCGGCGACCTTTACGGCTGGGGCAGTAATATGACTCCGCAGGGCCAGCTGGGCATCCCCGTCTTCGACGATAATGGGATTCCGGTCGAGTCGAATCTCCAGTTTTCGACGCCGCAGAATTTGAAGCAAAAGGCGCGTTCGACCACCGACATTTCCGGCGTCTCCTTCACCGAAGTCGCCGCCGGGACCGATTTTTCCATGGCGCGCTCGGGCTTCAATACGCTGCTCGGCGCCGGCCAGAATGCCGACAACCAACTCGGCATCGGCAACCTCTTTACGGTGCGCAATATGTTTGTGCGCGTGCCGCTGGGAGTGCCTGACCTCTCTCTCTCGCGGGGATCGCCAGCCTGACGGAAGATCCTTACGTCAGCGGTACGGTCAACCTCCGCCTGACCATCGCCAATACCGGCTCCGGGTCTCTGCCCGCCGATTCGGGCACCGAAGTCGAGGTCTACTTGAGCGAGGACGATATTTTCTCCGCCGACGCCGATGTTCGCTTGCCGAGTGCCCGTGAGCTGGACCGCCCGTATGCGGAACTGACCGATGCGCCGGTGACGCTGACCCGCGCCCTTTCCGGTGGCAGCGAGACCACGGTGGACCTGACGGTCGGCTTGCCGGCCGACGCCTTGGGCGCCGGGACGTATTACCTGTTTGCGGTGATCAACGGATCGGCGACCGTGCTCGAGGCCAACTTCGACAACAACACGCTGGAAAGCGATGTGACGTTCGAGTTTCAGCCCGATCTGCTCATCGTGCCGACCTTGGCCACGACCGGCGAAAAGAACGTCGGGGACGAGCTGCGGATCGATTACCAGCTGCTGAACCAGGGGACCGCGCCCATCGATACGGTGGCTATCCGCGGCTTCTATCAGTTCCTCGGTCAATCGAGCTCACCGTCGTCCAGCGCGCCCAAGATTCCCTTTGGCGAGACGTCACGGATCAACGCCCAGGTCCTGCCGGGTGCCGCCTATTCGGGCACGTTCACCAGCACGATCCCCGCGCTGAGCGCCGGTAACTACCGCTTTGGGATCACGGTCGACCCGCAAAACGAGATCGAAGAACTCAACGAGGTAAACAACGAAGCCTCGGACGCCCGGACGACCAACTACATCCATCTCAATTTTGTTTCCAACGGCAGCAACGACCTCAAGGCCGGGGCCGATTTTGAAATCATTGCCGCTCCGACGGATCCTGATGGCATTCCTTCGCAGGACGAAGATTCCGTCACCTTCGTGCCCGGCGACGGCGCCCAATGGGTCAACACCACCGACGTTGATGCCATCAATACGGCGACAAACGCCTCCGACGAGGTCTACCAGGCGCTGAACGGCAACGCACTGGTGCCGCCGGTTCTCGACCTCCAGGCAGGCCATTCCGCCTCCTTCGAGCTCGAAATCGAGGGCCCGGTCGTGATCGAATTCACCTGGGGCATCGGGGCCGGTGAGGCCGCTCCGGGCGAGGGCGCTTCCAATGACTCCCTCACGTTCACCGTCGATGGGGCCGCCCCGCTGGGCAAGGAAGATCAGGCGACGATTTCCGGCGACGACGGCTGGCGCACCTACCGTCAGTTGATCGAGGCCGGGGCCGGGGCACGCACCCTCCGCTGGACCTTTACCCGCGGCACGGGCGCCCCCTCGGCCTACGCCTTTATCGACGATATCAGCCTGCAGGAAGAGCTGCGGCCCGACCTGACGGTCGAGACCGTCGACTACAACGTTCAAGGGATCTCTCCGTTTGTGCTGCTGCGCGACGACTACCTCGACATCGTGGTCAACGGCATCAACATCGGGGCGGCGATGCCCCAGCTGGACACGCGCGATGAGGTGCCCGGCAACGTGTTCAATGTCGAAGTTCGACTCAGCAAGGACAAGGTCTGGGGCAACGATGACGACGTCTTCCTCGGCGTGCTGGAGGAAATCGAGAACCTCGATGCCAATGGCCGCTACATTTACGGGCAGAATTTCGACATGAATTTCTGCTTCCCCGAGGGCGAATACTACCTCGCCGTCTACGTGGACAGCACCCGCCGCTACGGCGAAATCAGCGACGAAACGAACGACGAGGACGGCAACAACAATATCTGGTTCTCGGACACGGCCAACATCGTGGTGGAAGCCCGCCCGTTCCTGACCGTTGAGAACATCCAGTTCCGCTCCGGCATTTTCTATCGCGAAGACGAATTCCCGCTGACGTTCGATCTCGTCAACGTCGGCTGCAAGCCCTATCTGCCCGGCAACGAGGCCAACGTCGAGATCTCGCTGCAAGGCAATGCCTCCTCCCGTGAGGCGGACGATCAGGACAACCCCGAGCTCAACGTCTACCCGGAATACACCGATGCCGACATCCTCGACCGCACGCTCGCGACGGTGCGGGACGACCGCGGGATGCCGGTGGGCAAGCGCATCTCCTACAAGGCCAGCCTGCGCGTGCCGATGTATAACGAATACGACGTGGCAGATGCCTTCTCCTGGTATGACGTGGGGGATGCCCAGGATTGGGTCCGACCGATCTATCCCGGCTTTGGGGTGGCGGCCGAGTCTCCCGACAACTTCCCGATCGGCTACCTGCCGCAGTATTCGGCAGGCACCCTGCAGAACTTCGACGCCAACGAGACCCAGCCGTGGGAAAGCAGTGAACCTTTCCTGGACCCGCGCACCGATTCGAGTTCCGGCCTGCTCTGGGATCGCCTCTTCCTGCCGGACTCTGCCGTGAACGAAAGCGATGCCTATGGCCTCCTGTTGGCGCGCGATCCGGCCGTGATGAGCCTCAAGTTCTCCATCAGCGGCGAAGGCGAGACGGTGTGGGATATCTATTCCCTCGAAGCGAGCCCGTCGATTCTGGTCGACGAGACGCCGAGCAGCCAGACCTACAACCAGTGGCGCACGTTCTGGAACGTCCAGCGCGAGTTGGCGGAGTTTTACGGCAACCGCTACGGCAGCAACCTCTACACCCGCTACTTCGACGTATCGGCGGCGGAGCTGTCCGATACGGATCCCGACTACACGCAGCTCGACTACGTGGGTGGGCCCGATGACGACCCCGACAACGATGGGCTGACGAATAACCAGGAATGGGCGTTTGTCTCCGATCCGCTACATGCCGATCCCTTCCAGGCGGCGATCTCCAGCGACATTGTCGCGGTGGACGGCCCGGGCGGTAACAACGGCGGCGTGGACCCGCAGGCGCTCCATTACCTGCAGATCAGCTTCAACGCCCTGTCGGATTACTCCAACTCGTCCTGGATCTATGAAGTCTGGGCCTCCAACCGGATGGACTTCAACGGCTTTGCCGAGGACGAGACCTCCGACACGGTGCGGCTCTTCCGTTACGATCCGCGCGTGCTGGACCAAAGTGACGATCCCGACGAAGCCGCGCGCCTGATGAACAATGGGGACCACCTGCGCAGCCTCAACGGCGTGCAGTCACTCATCCACAACGGCTACAGCTATCGCATCACCGTGCGCGACAATCAGGTGCTGGACCTCGAAGGCGGCGCTACCGGGCGCTACCTGACCGTGCGTGTCATCGACACCGCCAGCGACTCGGAAGGCCCGAACAACGCGGGCACGCCCGAGTAATCCCAAGCTTCCCGCCTATCTTTCAGGCCCGATCGGTTTCCGCCGGTCGGGCCTTTTTTGTGGCTGTCTTAGTAAAGGCCGATGATGTGCCCCTGCGCGAGTTTGACGATGAAGACGCCGAGATTGCTGGCAATGTGGGCGCCAAAGCAGGGCAGGAGGGAGCGCTGCGGGTTGAGCGGCCAGAAGCGCACCGTGTAAAACCAGAGCGAGTTGAGAAAGAGCAACAGCAGCGCCCAGTAGGCCTGCGTGTCCCCCGCCCAGGTGAAGGCATGCCACGCGGCGCCCTCCGGCCACTCCAGATAGTATTGGTAGTGCGCCAGGGCAAAGAGCAGTGAAAAGCCCACGATGCTGGCCCAGAGCACCGCCTTGCCGCGCCGGGTCACCACCAGAAAACCGCGGAAGATCAATTCTTCGCCAAAGCCGGCCGCGAGCATCGGCAGCAGGTAGAGCCACGTGATGTTGCTCTGGTCTGCGCTCACGCCCATCGCGTATTCGCCCGCCGTCTCGACCGCCACCAGGGCGAGTGCGCCGATCACGGCGAGGACGATGGCGACCACGGGCGCGGGTTTGGCGCCGGGCAGCGCGCGGGGGTTGGGAGTATTGCGGCGGTCGGCGCGGAAGTCGTCCAACCACAGTTTGGCTACGTAAAGGGCGACGGCCGTGACCGCCAGCATCATCAGGGGTTCGTCATTCATGGCAGCGATGGGAGATGGTGCTGCCAGAAAACTGATGCCGCTTGATTTTGCAACCTTCTCTACCTAAGGTTCCCGCGATGGCAGCTACTCCGGGTTCCAGCACCGCCCGCCCCGAAGGCATTGGCAATATCACCGCACCGATCGAACCGCACTTGCAGGCGTTGGAGCAGTTTCTTCTCGACGAAGTCTCTGCCTTCGAGCCCGAGGTGCAGGAGCTGGTGCGCTATACCTTCCAGCACAGCGGCAAAAAGATTCGCCCGATCCTCGTCTTTTACAGCGGGTGGAAAGGGGAGGGCGAACCCGCGTCGACCGACCTCGTCCGCGCGGCTGCCATCGTCGAGCTCGTGCACCTCGCCACGCTCGTGCACGACGACATCCTCGACGAGGCCGACCTGCGTCACCGCACGCCCACCGTGGCCCACCAGTATGGTGATCACGCTGCCGTGTTGCTCGGCGACGCCGTCTTTGCCCATGCGCTGAAGCTCGCGGCGGACTACCCGAACACCTTCGTCTGCCGTGAAGTCGCGCAGGCGACCCGCCAGGTCTGCTCCGGCGAGATCGCACAGACCTTTGCCCGCGGGCGCGCAGACCTCTCGCTGCCGGCCTACTACCGCATGATCGACCTCAAGACGGCGGAGCTTTTCCGCGTTTCGGCCCTGCTGGGGGCGACGCTCAGCCATCCGGCTTCGGGTTTCTCGCAGGCGGCGGCCGAATTTGCCCGGCGTCTCGGGGTGGCCTACCAGATTTTCGACGACCTGGCCGACCTGTTCTCATCGGAGGACAAGGCGGGCAAGACGCTGGGGACGGACCTCGCCAGCGGTAAGTTTACCCTCCCGTTTCTGCTCTGGCTGCCCGAGCTGAGCGAAGAGGAGCGCGCGGCCTGGATGCAGCGGATCCAGACCGACGAGCAGGCGCTGCCCGCGCTGCGCCAGGCGTGGCACGACAACGGCGTGCTCCGGCGCGTGGTCGAAGCCTTCCGGCAGGAGCTCGACCGGGCGGATGAGGCGCTGGAGCCCTACCAGGAGCTGCCGGCGGCCCAGATGCTACCCCGCCTGCATGCCTTCGTCAGCGCCGCGATGGACCGCCTGTTGACGACGATCGGCTACGAGGGATAGACCCCGCTGCAACTTTTGGGGTCCGCCACGGTTCTAATAGTTCGTAAACTGCGCCTTTTGCGGCGCTTTGCGATTGAATCTGTTCTGTGGTTATGGCATCTTACGCTTCCCCAATGGCATTAACCGGCACACTCGATAAAGCGGCCGCTTCTTCTTCTGCGCCTACATCCAGCGCCGACGAGGACTGGTCGTACGTGCAGCGGGTCCAGGCGGGCGATGTGGCGGCGTTCGATTTTCTGGTCACCAAGTATCGCGAGCGCCTGTTTTCGATCGTCTACAACCTGACCTCGAACCGGGAAGATGCCGCTGATTTGACTCAAGAGGCCTTCATCAAAGCCTTTTCCTCGATCAAGCGCTTCCGCGGCAAGTCGTCGTTCTTCACCTGGCTGTACCGCATCGCGGTCAACACCACGTTGAGCCAGCTGAAGAAACACCGTCTGCGCCGCTTCTTCAGCCTGGAAAACCTCCACGAAGAGGCGTCTTCCTCCGAAATTGTCGAAACCCTTTCCGAGGGTGGCAAGGCGGAGCGTCGCGCTTTGGCGAATGAACTGCAGGAAAAATTGAACGAAGCGCTACAGAAGCTGTCTCCTAAGCATAGAACGGTCGTGGTTCTTTTCGAAATTGAAGGTCTCAGCCACCAGGAGATTTCGGAAGTCATGGATTGTTCTGTCGGGACGGTCCGCTCCCGCTTGCATTACGCCAAGCAGCAGCTCCAGGCCTACCTGCAGGACTATATCCGCTAGACCGTCATTGTGCTCATGTCGGACCAAAAGCAACAACCTCGCATTTCAGTCGAAGACCTGATTCATCTGAAACGATCGGAACAGCCGGACGCGTCGTTCTGGCAAGACTTCGATCGCGAGTTCCAACAGCGACGCCTCCGTTTGCTGATGGAGCACGAATCAGGCGACTCCATCTGGCGCTCCGCCTGGTTGCGCTGGGGGCTGGCCGGCGGCATTCCCACCGCCACGGCAGCAGCGGTCCTGACGCTCGGCCTCGTGCAGCTGCCCACGGGCGGCAGTGCTTCGTTTGCCCCGGCGGGCACTTTGTCTGAAGTGCCGACCGCCTCGGATTCGCCCCATACGGAGCTTTCGCTGGAACCGGTGGCGACAACGGAAAACAGCAGCCTCAACCTCACTTTCGGTTTGCGTGATCGTCCGCTCGAGACGGCGGCCAGCACTTCCTCCTCTTCCCGGACGGACTTTGTCGCTTCCTTCGTTTCCTTTGCCAACGACGCCCTTTCCGGCGAAGATGGCAATGGCTCGAGCAGCTTCCGCAAGGTCATGACGCCCACCTCCCTGGTTTCCGAACCGCGGCCCGCGCACCAATACGTGGCCGAGTCGCTCACTTCGGCCAGCGCCGACTCCAAAGCCCACCGGAGTTCCGAACTATTTTGATCCTGTATGCGGTGGCTCTGGTTGATTGCAGCCGCTCTGTGGGGAGCTGGTTTAGGGTCTCCGTTATTCGCCCAGGATCGTAGCGATTTCCTGTCGCTGCAGCGGCGCATCGTAGAGCTGTACCAGCAGCACCAGGAGTCGGTCGTGCGCGTCAAGGCAGCGTATCCCTCCTCGGGCCCGGACGATGTGCCCCGCGTGCTCATCGGCACCGGCTTCTTCATCTCCCGCGAAGGGCACTTGCTGACCAATGCAACCGTCGTGCAAAAGCCCGAGCGCGCCTGGATCGAAAAGGATGGGGTCTCCTACGCCGCCGACGTGTTGGGCGTCGATGAGACGAGCAACCTCGCGCTGCTCAAGCTGCGCAGCCTGCCCCCGAGCTTCAATTTCTTTCACTTGGCCGACACCTCGGAGCTGCCGCCGGTGGGCACTGTGCTCCTGCGGATCAGTATGCCGCTCGAGTTTGGCGCCTCGCCCAGCCAGGGCATGGTGACGGGCTACGAATCCCGCTTCGGCCAGCGCTTCTTTCCCTGCAAGTTCATGCGCACCTCCCTGCCCGCCGGTCCCGGCGAGGGTGGGGCCGCCTACCTCGACCTGAGCGGCCGGCTGGTGGGCATGCAGACCTTTTCCCTGCCCGAGATCGGCTCCACCTACGCACTGCCCGCCCGAGCCGCCTTGCGCCTGCGGGACGACCTGCTTTTCAACGGCGAGATCAACTACGGCTGGATCGGTTTTGAGGTCCGCGTGGAGAGCGACCGCGAAAACGGTGCCCGCCTGGTGATCGACAAGATCATGGCCGATACGCCGGCCTCCGGTTCCGGCCTGGCGGTGGATGACGTTTTGCTCGAGATCGGCGACTACGAGATCCACACGCTGGACGATCTGCGCAACGCCATGTTTTACACCCGCGTCGGCACCTTTACGGACATCAAGGTGCGCCGGGGTGGGGCGATCCGCGAGTTTACGGTGCAGGTCGACAAGCGCCCCAAGAACGAGCCGCTCGAGGTCGTGACGCGGGCCCCGCGCAACGAGGGAGACGGCACTCCCGTGCAGACACCGCAGGAGCCGCCGCCCGAAGCGATGCGCCTGCCCTTTGACGCGGCCGAGCCGTCTTACGTGCCCTCCGGTAGCAACTAGGGCAATTCGCGCCCAAAGGGCGTTGACATAAACAGTTCTCCTCTGTACGCCTCCGGTAGATAAGCGCGACTTATCTTAACCCTCCCTTTCTACGGTTTATCATGAGAACTGAACGCGACTCGATGGGCGAAATGCAAGTGCCCGACTCTGCTCTTTACGGTGCCTCCACGCAACGCGCCGTGCTCAACTTCCCGGTTAGCGGCCGCGGCATGCCGGCGGACTTTATCCAGGCGCTCGGCCTGCTGAAGTGGGCCTGCGTCTCGGCCAACGAAGAGCTGGGCCGTATTTCGAGCGAAAAGGCGGAGCTGATCCGCAAGGCCGCCCTCGAGATCTACGAAGGCAAGCACAACGACCAGTTCCCGGTCGACGTCTTCCAGACCGGCAGCGCCACCTCGAGCAACATGAACGCCAACGAGGTGATCGCCAACCTCTGCAGCGTGGCCGCCGGGGAAGAGATCGGCTCCAAGAAGCCCATCCACCCCAATGACGACTGCAACCTCGGTCAGTCCTCCAACGACACGATGCCGACCACGCTGCACCTGTCCGTGGCCCTCGCGCTGAAGGACAAACTGGTGCCGGCCCTCGAGCACCTGCACGCCAAGCTGGCCGAGAAGGCCGCGGAATTTGAGGAAGTGGTCAAGATCGGCCGCACCCACCTCATGGACGCCACGCCGCTCACCCTCGGCCAGGAGTTCAGCGGCTACGCCCAGCAGGTCAAGAAGTCGATCGAACGCGCCAAGAAGGGCATTGCGGCCCTCGAGGAACTCGCCATCGGCGGCACCGCGGTCGGCACCGGCATCAACACCCACCCCGAGTTCGGCAGCCGCGTGGCCCAGCTGCTCAGCGGCAAGACCGGCCTGAACTTCCGCGAAGCCGACAACCACTTTGAGGCCCAGGGCGGGCGCGACGACGCCGTCGAGATCGCCGGCTACCTCAGCACCATCGCCGCCAGCATGACGAAGGTCGCCAACGACATCCGCCTGCTCGGCAGCGGCCCCCGCAGCGGCATCTTCGAGATCAACCTGCCGGCCACCCAGCCGGGCAGCTCCATCATGCCGGGCAAGGTCAACCCCGTGATGAGCGAGATGCTCGTGCAGACCTCCATCTACACGCAGGGCCTCTGCACCAGCGTGGCGATCGCCGGCCGCGACGGCCACTTCGAGCTCAACGTGACGATCCCGCTCATCGCCTACAGCCTGCTCGACTCCATCACCTGCTTGTCCAACGCCGCCCGCACCTTCGCCGACCGCTGCGTCGACGGCATCGAGGCGAACAAGGACCGCTGCGACGAGCTGGTGAAGAAAAGCCTCATGCTCGTCACCGCGCTGAATCCCTACATCGGCTACGACAACGCCTCCAAGGTCGCCAAGAAGGCTTTTGCCGAAAACAAGACCCTGCGCGAGGTCGTGCTCGAAATGGGCCTGCTGGACGAAGCCAAGCTCGACGAGGCGCTCGACCCCAGCACGATGGTCAAGCCCAAGGCCTAAGCCCCTTTTCCCCAAACCCTTCGAACGGTTTGCAGCCGGACGGTCCATCCGTCCGGTTTTTTTGGTGCCGGGTCGAGGTGATTGGGCCGCCTGCTTGGCAATGGCCGCGAATCCTCTATCTTACAACCCATGAGTATCCATCAGGCGACCATCAGCGTGTCTGCACGCGCGCAGGGCACCGTCGAGTTCACGCGAGAGATCGAAGAGCAGGTGAGCGCCAGCGGCATTCGCAACGGCCTCGTGCACGTCTTCTGTCAGCACACCAGCTGCAGCCTCGTCATCATGGAGAATGCCGATCCCAGCGCGCGCCGCGACCTTGAACGTTGGCTCAACCGTCTGGTGCCGGAAGACGATCCGGACTTCGAGCACACGCTCGAGGGGCCGGACGACATGCCCAGCCACATCAAGATGGCCCTGACGCGCACCAGTGAAACCCTGCCGCTAAAGGACGGCGAACTGCAGCTCGGCACCTGGCAAGGCGTCTTCCTCTGGGAGCACCGTAGCTCGCCCCACCGCCGCCGCATGATCGTCACCGTGATGGGCGAATAGATCAGGCGCTCGCTTCTTCCACCTTGGCCCCGACCGGGAGCTTGGGCAGGGTGAAGCTGAGGCCCAGCGAGATCAGCACCATGCCTGCGGCCGCGTAGTAGGCGAGGTTGGAGCCAAACTTGTAGTAGATCAGCGCACCGACGATGGGGCCGATGGCGCGGGCCAGAGCCCCAGCGGAGCGGAACGCGCCGAGGTTGGTACCCTGCTGGTCGGCAGGCGAGAACCGCGAGGCGGCGGAAGTCAGCGAGGGGCTGACGAGACCGACGCCGATACCGAGCAGCCCGAGGCCGGTGTAAAAGAGCGTGACCTGTTGGGCGGTGCCGAGGCAGACCAGCGCCAGAAACACCAGCAGGAAGCCAGTGAAGATCAGCGGGATTTCGCCCACCTTGGGGCTGAGCCGACGCACCAGCACGCCTTGGCTGATCAGCAGCATGAATCCGATGAAGATAAAGATCCACATCATGTCCATCGGGCTGTAGAGCAGGCGTTCGCGGGCGAGGAAGGTCAGCGAAAACTCCATGCCGGCAAAGGCGATGGCAAAGATCAGGTAGACGAAGATCACCAGCTGCACGACGCTCGACTTGACCACGAAGATTTGCGCCAGGCGGTTGGTGCGGCGAGGCGTCTCGGGATCGGCCTGTTTTTCGGAGGCCGCGCGCGTTTCCGGGAAGGAGCGCCAGACCCACACGAGATTGATGCAGGCCAGCAGCAGGGCCGCGAGGGCCGAGCCGGAGAACGGATGCAGGCCGAACTGGTGCAGGCCGGGCCAGAGGTCGAGGGGATTGAGGTAGGTGGCGCTGATGGAGCCGATGGCAGGCCCTAGGATGAAGCCCAGCCCGAAGGCGACGCCGATGAGCGCCATGCCCTTGCCGCGCCCCTTTTCGTCCGTCACATCCGCCACGGCGGCGGTGGCGACGGCGATGTTGCCGGCCATAAGGCCCCCGAGTGCGCGGGAGAGCAGCAATGCCCAGAACTGGCCGGAGAAGAACCACAGCAGGTAGCTGAGCGCCACGCCAGAGACCGTCCAGAGCAATACGCGGCGGCGGCCCAGGCGGTCGGACGTCGCGCCCCAGAAGGCCGAGCTGAAGAACTGCAGCAGGCTGTAGAGCGAGCCGATCACACCCCCGAAGAGGACCGTGGTCAGGAACTCTGCCTCCACCGCATTGGGGGCAAACCCGGCGAGGGTGTCGGTCAGGTGGCCGATCAGGCTGTTCGGTCCTTCGAGCTCCAGATAGTAGTGGAGCATCGCCGGGAACAGCGGGAAGATGACGGAGAAACCAACCAAGTCGAGGAAGACCGTCAGAAAAATGACGCCCAAAGCCCGCTTGGTGGAAACGGAGGTAGATCGCACCGTAGAATCCATGACGAAGCGCTAGAATGAAGCGCTTCTGGTGGAGCGTCTAGCGATGATTATACTTTTTCTTCAGCGCGGCGGCGACGTTGAGGGGGATGAACTTCTCTACCCGCTCCGGGTCAAACGCCGAGACCTGTTTCACAAGTGTCGAACTGGTAAAATAATACAAAGATCCCGGCATCAGGAAGATGGTCTCCACCTCGGGGTCGAGGTCGCGATTCATCTGGGTCATCTGAAACTCGAATTCGAAGTCCGAGACGGCACGCAGGCCGCGAATCAGGGCGATGGCGCCCTTCTTGCTCGCAAAATCGACGACCAGACCCTTGAAGGGCTCGACGCTCGCATTGAGCCCCCGGATGTTGCCCCGGACGAGCTCCACGCGCTCTTCCATGCTGAACAGCGGCCCTTTACGCTGGTTGTCGGCCACGGCAACCGTTACGTGGTCGAATAACTTGCAGGCGCGGTGGAGGATGTCGAGGTGCCCGTTCGTGACCGGGTCGAAAGTGCCAGGATAGAGCGCGAGTTTCATGATAACCTTGCGTTGGGGTTGACCAACTGCCTTGGGGAATGGACCATATTGTATCACAAGGCAAACTCCTTCTGTTCCGGTGCTTAGACACATCCCCAACATCATCACGTTTTCGCGCATCCCCGCGCTCGCGCTCGTGGCCTACTGGACCCTCGTGCCTGGCCCCCATCATGCCCAGTGGGCCTGGTGGATGCTGCTCTGGGCGGTGGCCTCCGACTTCCTCGACGGCTACCTCGCGCGTCGCTTCAACTGGACGTCCAACCTCGGCAAGCTGCTCGATGCGATGATCGACAAGGTGTTGGTGCTCGGCGGCTTCGCGCTGCTGGTCATCGTCGGCCTGTTGATCCCGTGGTGGTTTGTGACCCTCGTGCTCGTGCTGATGGCGGTGCGGGAGTTTGGCATTACCTGGATGCGTCTGGTGGCCGCCCGCAAGGGGCTGGTGCTCGCGGCGGAGAAGACGGGCAAGATCAAGACGGCGACGCAGATGACGAGTCTGCTCGTGCTCTTCGCCGCCCCCGCCTTGCCGCAGTTTCACACGCCGCTGCTCTACGCCGGCTGGATCCTGTTTTACGTCGCGGCTTACCTCACGATCAAATCGGGCCTGATTTACCTGAAAAAATACGGCCCGTTGCTGAAAAACGGAGGCGAGCAGTGAGGCGCGAGATGCAGATGCCGGTATTGGTGCAACTCTTCATGCGCCAGCTGCCGACTTCGGCCGTCGTCCCGGTGGCGACGCTGGGCAAGCTGGGCGACTTGAAGGCGCCGGGCACGTGGGGCAGCGCGGCGGGCCTGGTCTTTTATACCGTGGCGCTGTATCCGCTACCCATGGCGATGCAGGTGATCCTGCTCGCGCCGCTGATCGTCTTTGCGCTGCTCTGGTGCGACGAGGCGGAGCGCCGCATCGGCCATCGCGACCCGGGCGAGGTGATCCTCGACGAGTTTGTGGCGCAACCGCTGGCCTTTTTCGGCCTCAATGGCGTGATCGTGGCCAGCGCGTTCCCGTGGGCTTACTTCCTGGCAGGCTTCGCGCTCTTCCGCTTGTTCGATATTCTGAAGCCCTTCGGGATCAAGCGCCTGCAAAACCTGCCCGGTGGCATGGGCGTGCTGGTGGACGATCTGGTCGCCGCGTTGGCCGCCGCGGTCTGCCTCGGCCTCGCGCACTTCTACCTCGTGCCTTTGTTCGCCCAAAGGTAGGGGAGAGAGTAGATGCGTTGTCCGCAGATTTTCCTGAGCCTGTAAGCTTCATCGCGTCGTGGGGGGCTGGTCTGCCGTAGGCGTAACCGGTGTGAATCCTTTCAATCTGTGGACCCTTTACTCGACCCGGGGAAACGGAATGATCCACCGATTCGATGGATTTCCACCGATTTTGGTTAAGGGCCAGAGTGGCTTCGCCGATGCGGGGAAAGGAAGAGAAAGCAATCTGCGCGCATCCTGAAAATCTGCGGATAGATCAACTGACTTTCGTCTACCGGCCGAGAGGGGCAGGGCTGTTGTTATCCGCAGATGATCAGGATTTCCGCAGATTTCTCTGACCCTCCAAGCTTCATTGCTCCGCGGGGGGCTGGTCTGCCGTAGGCGTAATCGGTGTGAATCCTCTTAATCTGTGGACCCTTTACTCGAGCCGGAAATGAAATGATCCACCGATTCGATGGATTTCCACCGATATTTATCTGCCCATGCATTACTTACAGAGGGAAGTTAACAATGCCCTGTTTCCTCAAAAAGTTATCGGTGTGAATCCTTTTAATCTGTGGATCATCCCCGTTCCCGAAAATCTGGGGGAATAGACAGCTTTCGGGCTTCGCTTACGCGCTGGCGGTTTCGCCGACGGAGTGGATGGCGGCGAGTTGCTCGCAGACGACGCTGATCAGAAATTCCGGGGTGGAGGCGCCGGCGGTGACGCCGACCGTGCGGTATTGGGCCATCTCCTCGGGATCGATCTCCTTGGCCGTCTCGATGTGATAGGTCGGTTTGCCGGTGCGTTGGGCCAGCAGGGCCAGCTTGCGCGTATTGGCCGAGTGGTGGCCGCCGATCACGACGAAGGCTTCGACGCCTTCCTCCATCAGCACGGCGATGTCGCCCTGGCGATCCTTGGTGGCGCCGCAGATCGTGTCGATGATCTGGGCCTGGGGAAAGCGCTTGAGCAGGTGGTTGCCGAGGCGGTGAAATTCGTCCGTAAACATCGTGGTCTGCGAGACCATCAGGACCTGGTCGCCCAGTTCGGGCAGGGCGTCGATGTCTTCGGTGCTCTTGATGACGTGGCCGCGACCATCGGTGTAGCCGAGCAGGCCGATGACTTCGGGGTGGCGCTCGTCGCCAAAGATCACCGTGTGAAAGCCCTTGCGCGCGTGCAGCTTGATCTTGCCGGCGACGATGCCGACGTCCGGACAGGTGGCGTCCTTGAAATCGATGCCGATCGACTTGAGGTAGTTGCGGCGTTCCGGGGAAATACCATGGGCGCGCACGACGAGGACGGCGTTTTCTTCCTTCTCCTTGTCGATCGTGAGGTCCGAGCGGCTCTGATAGTCACCCACTTCGCGCACCCCCTCGGCCTGCAGCTTTTCCATCATCTGGCTGTTGTGGATCAGCGGACCGTCGGTGTAGACCGGGTGGCGGCCTTTGTTGGCGAAATCGCGGGCGATATTGATGGCCCGTTCAACGCCCCAGCAAAAGCCGGCGCTCTTTGCCCGAATAACTTTCATGATGCTGGCTAATATGGAGGGAAGGGAGGGTGCCGTCAACGCCGCTTCGTCGAACGGTCGAGGCCGCGGATCGGGTGGCAAATCCGTCACGGCGTGCTTGCAGGATGCGATCACGCGCTTAAACTCTTTGGTATGCCTTCTCGTCGTATGGCTTGCTTGTTTCTGCTGATGCTGGGCGGGATGAGCTGGAGTGCCTGTCGTCAGCAACCCGTGGAAACGGCCGTGTTGCAGCAGCCGGCTACGCTCGACCGCAAGCTGGAGCGGCGCTTCCCGGTCGGGACGCCGCTGGCCAACGTCAGCAAATGGATGTTCAACGAAGCTTTCGAACTGGAGGAGTGGACGCCGACCGTCGTCACCTACACGCGCACCGATCAGATCCTGATCGACCAACAGGTGACCTATCGCATCTACGTCCGCCACGAAAACGGCTTCGTCGAGGGCTTTGAAGTGGAGCGCAGCGACGTGCCTTACGGTGGGTGACGGGATGCCCACGGGGTTGCTTTCCGCAAATGCGCGGTTGAAAAAGGCCCCGGCTGCCGCCAACTTAAGTCCCGTCCATGAAGCATTTTTATATCACCACTGCCATCGACTATGCGAATGGGAGCCTGCACATCGGTCACGCCTACGAGAAGGTGCTGACGGATGTCATCGCACGCTACCGCCGACTGATGGGAGACCAGGTGCACTACTTGACGGGCCTCGACGAGCACGGCCAGAAGGTGCAGCAAAAGGCGGCCAGCGAAGGCGTGGAGCCGCAGGCCTTTGTGGACAACGTGGCGGTGATGTTTGGCGAGCTGATCGAAAAGCTCAACATCTCCAACGACGACTTTATCCGCACGACCCAGCCGCGCCACAAGCGCATCGTCCAGCACATCCTGCAGGATCTCTACGATCGCGGGGAGATCTATCAGGGCGAATACAAGGGCTACTACTCGGTGCGGCAGGAGCAGTTCGTGGCCGAAAAGGAGCGCAACGAAGACGGTTCCTGGCCGGAGCTCTACGGTGAGGTGGTCGAGCTGGTGGAGAAGAACTACTACTTCCGCCTCAGCAAATACCAGGACTGGCTGATCGAGTTCCTGCAGCAAAACCCGGACTTCGTGCTGCCCAACTTCCGCCAGAAGCAGGTGCTGGAATTCCTCAAGGAGCCGATCAACGACCTCTGCATCACCCGCCCGAAGGAGCGCCTCTCCTGGGGCATCCCGATGCCTTTCGACGAGGACTACGTGACCTACGTCTGGTTCGACGCGCTGATCAACTACCTTTCCGCCACCGGCTGGCCGGAAGAGGGCTGGGACCGGTATTGGCCCGCCGATTATCACGTGATCGGCAAGGACATCCTCGTGCCGGCCCACAGCATCTACTGGCCCATCATGCTGCACGCGATGCAAGTGCCGCTGCCCAAGCACTTGCTGGTGCACGGCTGGTGGCTGGCGCAGGGCGGCTCCAAGATCAGCAAGAGCGCCGGCAACGCCGTGGATCCGCTCGACTTCATCGACGAGTTCAGCGCCGACGCCTTCCGCTACTTCCTGACCCGCGAGATGAACGTCGCGCAGGACAGCGAATACAGCCGCGAGCTCTTCCTCGCCCGTTACAATGGCGACCTGGGCAACAACCTGGGCAACCTCGTCAGCCGCCTGCTCAACATGGCAGGCAAGAACTGTGCGGACGGCCTGCCGGCGGCCACGCGCAACGACGAGCCGGAGCAGAACGTGAAGGCCCACTGGGAGAAGACGCGCGAAGAGGTGCTCAATTTCTACGAAGAGTTCCAGTTCCACCTCGCGATGGAGCGGGTGATGAGCTTTTGCTCGACGCTCAACAATTACCTCGAGCTGCGCCAGCCGTGGAAGCTCGCCAAGAGCGACAAGCCCGAGGATCGCGAGACGCTCAATACCTCCCTCGCGGTGGTGGCCGAGGGCCTGCGCCTGGCGACGGTCTTCCTCAAGCCCGTCATGCCGACGATTGCGGACCGCATCCAGGAGCTGCTGGGCCAGCCCGCCATCGACACGTGGGAAGACCGGCTGGACTGGGGCAACCGCCTCGAAGGCCAGGTGCTGGGGGCCAAGACGATTCTGTTTCCGCGGCCCCAGCCGCCGGCGGAATCCTGATTTTTATGAAGGCGCTTATCCTGCCACTCGGGCTGATTGCCCTGTTGTCCGGTAGCTTGTCCGCCCAGGCGAGCTACCGTGTTTCCTCCGATGCGGTTGCGCCGCAAAACCTCGAAATCTCCGTCAGCCAAAACCCGGATGCCCGCGAGTTGGCCCAGGCGTGGGTGCAGGTGCTCGATACGCTCGACTTGAGCAATAACGTGCGCATCACCGTCGTGCGTGGGGACACCAAGCAGGAATACGGTGCGGTCGTCGAGATGAAGGCGGTCGAGCAGCTGCTGGTGGTCACGCTCGCGACTCACAACACCCGCTCCGGTCGCCACCGGGTGGTGGTGCGGGCTGACGAGGTGCTGGATTTATCCGAAAACCCCTAATCCCCTTATCTTATGGCTTCCACTGTACGCACCTTCCTGATGTTTCAAGGGAAGGCCGAGGAAGCGTTGATCTTTTACAGCAGCCTCTTTGAAGGCTACTGCACCACGCGCGTCGAGCGCTACGGCCCGGGCGAGGAAAACCGGGAAGGGACCCTCAAGCGCGCCTGGTTCTGCATTGGGCATCAAGAGTTTTTGATTTTCGACAGCCCGATCGACCATGCCTTCACCTTTACGCCGGCGATGTCCATCCTGGTTGATTGCGAACAGGAAAAGGATGTGCGCCGCCTCGCGACGGCGCTGGCGGAGGGTGGGGCCGTGCTGATGCCGCTCGACCGCTACGCCTTCAGCGAATGTTTCGCCTGGGTTACGGACAAGTTCGGGGTGTCCTGGCAGATCAATCTGTTGCCCCTGCCGGCGCCGCCGGAGGATTGATTTTAACGTTAGATCGGGTAGGCGTTCCAAAGAAGGTCGGGATTTGTAATTGTCTGGTGGATAAGGCGGCAGTATGATCGTGATCATCCGGTTGCAAGCCATGAAGGCGCCGGTACTGCCGCTGTTTCCCCTATGAAAAAGTATCAAGTTTTCCTCGTCCTTATCGTCATCATCGCGGGCATCGCCGTGGCGTTCGGCTCGCGCTTCGTCAAGACCGTGCCTCCGGGGCACGTCGCCGTCGCGACGCTGTTCGGCAAGGTGCAGCCCATGCCCTACGACGAAGGCCTGCACTTTCCCGTCAATCCGCTGCTCGTCTGGTACGACTACGATGCGCGCGAAGATCAGCTGACCGAAAGCGCTCGCGTGCCCTCGCAAGACCAGTTGCAGACGGAAATCGACGTGACGGTGCGCTACCGCATCAACGCAGAGTTGACCCCGCAGACCCTCAAGGAGACCGGCCTGAAGGACCGCGTGGTGGAAGTCCACCTCAAGCCCTCGTTGCGCTCCTACCTGCGCGAAGCCGGCAAGTCGATCGAGCGGGCGGAAGACTTCTTCATGGAAGAGACGCAGGACCAGCTGCAGGACTATATTCTCACCAGTCTGCGCGACGATCTGGAGCCCAAGGGCCTGCTGATCGACAAGGTCTTCATCCGCCGCATCGACTTGCCGCCCTTCATCACCAAGGCCATCGAGTCCAAGAAGGAGCGTGAGCAGGAAGTCGAGAAGCAGAAGGCCGAACTGGAGCGCTTCCGCACCGAGCAGCAACAGCAGCTGGTGCAAGCCCAGGCCCAGCGCGCCGCCGCCGAAGAACGCGCGGCCCAGCAACGCGTGCTGGCCGATGCGCGAGCCTACGAAATCGGCGTCATCAACGAAGCCGTGGCGCAAAACGAGGCCTATCTGCAGCTCCAGGCGCTCGAAGCGCTCAAGGATATGGCGAAAGACCCGAGCACCAAAATCTACTTTCTGGACGGGGACAGCCCGCAGCCGCTCCCGCTGATGAACATCGGCGACAGCCTTGCTCCAGAGGCGAATAGCGGCGCCCGACGCTGATGCTCCAAGTCCTGTCAGATGCCGATGGTTGCTCCCCCTCACGCCGAGGGGGAGTTTTTTTGGGACTCACGGCTTGAAACCCCGCGCAACTTTCCGTACTCAGAGCCCTTATGACATTTCGATGGATTCACACCGGCCTCGCCCTCCTGGGGCTTTTCTTACTGGCCGGTTGCGGCAGCGACAAGAAGCTCGAGCTGTTCCGCCCTGGCGATACCCCCGTCTGGCGTACCGCTGCCGATGCTCCCGCCTCCCCGCGTTCCTCTCGTAACCAAACCCAAGAAGATATCGAACCCATGGCTGACAATCCGCAAGTCACTCTCAAGACGTCCAAAGGCGACATCACGCTCGAGCTCTTTGCCGACAAGGCGCCCATCACCGTCGAGAATTTCCTGAAATACGTCGAAAACGACCACTACGACAACACGGTCTTCCACCGCGTCATCCCGGGCTTCATGGTCCAGGGCGGCGGCATGAACGCCGATATGCAGGAAAAGCCCACCATGGCGCCGATCCAGAACGAGGCGAAGAATTCGGTGCCCAATCGCCGCGGCACCGTGGCCATGGCGCGCACCAACGATCTCAACAGCGCTACCTCCCAGTTCTTCATCAACCTCGTCGACAACGACTTCCTCAACGGCAACGGCATCACCGGCGGCTACGCCGTCTTTGGCCGCGTGATCGAAGGCATGGACGTGGTCGACGCGATCGCCAAGGTGCAGACCTCCAGCAAGGGCTACCACGACGACGTGCCGGTCGAGCCGATCGTGATCGAGGACGCCGTCCGCATCGACGAGTAAGGTGCCGATGGGGCCGCTCGTTCTCAGCGCGGATTTTCCAGACTACCAACTGCTGGACAGCGGACGTGGGCGCAAGCTCGAGCGCTTCGGCGATGTCATCCTGATCCGTCCCGAACCGAAAGCCTGGTGGCGTCCTGCCACCGGCGACGAACAGTGGGGGCGGGCTCAGGCCGCCTTTCAGGACAACGGTAAGTGGAAGTTTCTGCGTAAAAAGCTGGACCCGTCCTGGAAGGTCGCCGTCTGCGGCAACACCCTGGAGGTGCGGCTGACGGATATGTCCAAGCACGTGGGCCTGTTCCCCGAGCAGGAGCCGCACTGGAGCTGGCTGCAGGAGCGCCTGCAAGGGCGCAAGGAGCCGCGCGTGCTCAACCTCTTCGGCTACACCGGGGCTGCCTCGCTGGCCGCCGCCCGGGTCGGGGCCAAGGTGACGCACGTCGACGCCTCCAAGCCCGCCATCGCGTGGGGCAAGCACAACCAGCAGCTCTCCGGCCTGCAAGACGCCACCGTCCGCTGGCTGCTGGACGACGCCTTCAAGTTTGTCGCCCGCGAGATCCGGCGCGGCAACCGCTACGAGGCCATCCTGCTCGACCCGCCCAGCTTTGGCCGCGGGCCGAAGGGCGAGGTGTGGAAGGTGGAAGAGCACGTCGTCGATTTCCTCGACCATTTGCGCAAGCTGCTCAGTGACGAGGCTGCCTGCCTGATCCTGACCATGTATAACCTCGAAGCATCGTCCATCATGCTGCACAACCTGGTGCAAGACATGTTGCCTGCGGGTGAGGTTTCCAGCGGAGAGCTGGCCCTGTTGCCCAAATACGGGCAGCACCGCATGCCGCTTTCGCTCTTCTGCCGCTGGCAGCCGGCCTAGGCGATCCTCGTTTCCCTCTTGTTTTCAACGCGTCCGAGCTACTTCGGGCGCTTTTTTTGTGTCCGGCCACCCGGGCTCGACACGCCTCACGAGCGGGTTCGGGCAGGGGAGGGCGATTTTGTTGAAACAGAATCTCAATTTATGCTTGCGCCGATATGAGATTGGGTTTCAAATTCAATCAGTTCTTCGAGGGGAGTGAGACCTTCTCGGAGACGTGAGTAACGAAGCAGTCAGTCAGTCAGATTCATCATCAGTCAGGATAGCGAACTCAAAACGGTCGGGCATAAGGGTGCCCGGCCGTTTGCTTTTTCCGCATTGCCCCATTGGATGCGGCGCCCATGATGCCTCGGCATGGCACGGAAGAAGAAGGGGTCCAGGGGCCGCAAAGGCTCGCCGCTGGCAAAGATGGTGGTGACGGTGCTGCTGCTGTTGGCGGCGGCCTTCGTCTACCTGACCGACCGCGGGCGTGACTTCAGCCGTGAGGGCATCGAAGGGCGCTTCGATCGGGCTTACGTCGAGGCCCAGGCTTGGATGGACCGGGCGCGGGAGGCGGCCGGAGACGCCGGGCAGACCTTCCAGGCGTCGGAGCAGGGCGAACTGGTCTACGGCGGTCTGCCGTGGCCGCGCGACGGCCTGACGCTGCTGCCGCGCGAGGGCTTTGTCGTCGCCTACGACGAAGTGCGCGAAAATCCGGCCTGGGTCGCCTACAAGCTCGAGGGGCGCCCCGTCTACGATTCGGGCGACCGGCCCAGCCGCTTTGCCGAAGACGACTCGACCCGCGCCCGCGTGGAGCACGACGACTACACCGGCAGCGGCTACGACCGCGGGCACATGGCGCCCAACTACGCCATCGCGGTCTATTACGGCCCAGCGGCCCAGGAACAGACCTTCCTCATGAGCAATATCGTGCCGCAAGACCCGGACCTGAACCAGGGCCCCTGGCGCGAGCTGGAGGAGACGATCGCGAATACCTACACCGAGCGCTTCGACGCCGTCTACGTCGTGGTCGGGCCCATCTACGACGCCGAGCGTGAGATCTTGCCCAACCGCAATCCTGCGGACCGCAACCGCATCGAGATCCCCGACGCGTTTTTCCAGATCGTGGTGGGCACCCGCGACGACCAGATGCGCGTGATGTCGGTCGTGATGCCGCAGGAGATCTCGCGCCATGCCGACTGGCGCAACTACACGCAGTCGGTGGACGAGGTGGAGCGCCTGACCGGCTACGACTTCATGCGCGACCTGCCGGATGACGTCGAAGACGCGGTCGAGCGAGCGCGCGGGCGGGCTTTTTGACCGGGGGGATTAAAAAAAATCCTTGGGTAAGGTCATGATGGTAGCGAACTTGTAGCTACCGCCCTTGCGGACTGTCAGAAAATGCTGGCGCAGCGGCCGGAAGCCAGTAGAATTCTCGTTATCGCGAAACCCTGCGCGATGGACAGTCATTACCCCCCTTACCCTTATGTACCCCTCCTTTACCCCGTTCCTCGGGCGCTGCTTAGGCGCTACCCGCTGCACTCTGATCGCCGCCTCCATCTTTGCCCTGGGGGCTTTCTTGTCAGCGGCGGAGAACGACGGAGCCGTCGCCAGCATCTACGGCAGTGGGTCGGCCCACGCCAACGGCCCGGCCAGCGAAGCGTTTTTGCGCGGGGCCGAGCCCAAGGCGCAGATGAGCGGCAGCTACGATGACGGGGTGGTCTCGCTGCAGATCAACCTCGTGCCGACAGACGCGAGCCAGGACGCCCGCGCGGGCCTGTATCGGCTGTTGATCGTGGACGCGGAAGGCTCGGTTTTGGCGGAAAGCGATCCGCAACCGGTTTATGCTGGTAAATTAACGAAGTTGAGCTTTGTAATTCCGGACGGAGCGGCCCAGATCCAACTCCTGGGCCCCAATAACGCAGTCTCCGCCCACTTGAATGTGCAGGCGCGAGGCTACGACCGTTCCTGAGTTACATGGCTACTTCCTCCCGCTACGCTGATCTAGAACAAGCCCTCCAGCAACTAAAGCTCTCCCCGGATAAGCTGAAAATCCGCCGGACTTCCTCCCGTTTCTGTCTCGGGATCGAGCACGGCGACTACAACGGTACCGAGCTGTTCGGCGTTGGGACCGATCGCTTTATCTGGGTCTCCTACGCGGAGAACCATACCGGCAAGCTGCGCCTGTTGAGCACGAACTTCCCCGATGACGGGGTGTTGGAGATCGATCCGACGCAACTGCCCGACCGCAAGGCGGTGGCCGATTCCTGGGCGCGCTTCCCGGCGGGCGTGCTCTCGATCCTGCAACAAGAGGGCTACCCCGTCCGCCAGGGCTTCGATGCCGCGGTGGTGGGCAACATCCCCGGCGGCGGCATGTCGCGTTCCGCCTCCCTCGCCATCAACCTGTTGCTGACGGTGGCCGAAGTGAACGGCTTTGAATACGAGAGCGGCCTGCGCGTGGTGGAGCTCGCCCAGCGCGTCGAAAACGACTACATTGGCTCGCCCTGCGGCATCCTCGACCAGGTGATGATCTACTTTGCCAAGGCCGGCATGGGCACGCGTTTCAATCCGGCGGACAAGTCTGTCGAACACGTCCCGCTCGGGGGCGACCCGGACCTGTTCCGCCTGGTCAGCCTCGACACCGGCACCGTCCGCCACGGCCTCGAAAAATCGACCTACAAGATCCGCCGCGAAGAGTGCGAAAAGCTGGTGGAACTCTGCCAGCCGGAGTTTGGCCTCAAGAACCTCGGCGCAGTGAAAAGCCAGGATGTCTACGATGGCATCATCAGCCGTTTCGGCCAGAGCCACCCGCACCTCTGCGCTCGCCTGCGCTACCTCTTCGGCGCCCAACAGCGCTTTGAGCGCATGATGAAGGCCTGGCGCGAGGGCGATATCGAGACGGTCGGGGCCATCTTCCGCAAGGACGGTCGCTCGCTGCGGGACGACTACCAGATCTCCGGCCCGGAGCTGGAGAGCATGTGCGATATCGCCCGCACCGTGCCCGGTGTGCTCGGCGAACGCATGTTGGGCGGTGGTGACAAGGGGGCCAGCGGTGCCATCGTGCGCACCGATGCCGTGGACGCGCTCAAGGAGGCCGTCAAATGCGGTTACCCCCGCAGTCGGCCCGAGATGGCCGAGCGCTACGCCACGCACGCCTGCAGCATGGTCGACGGCGTCTCCACCCTCACCTGGGACGACCTCAAGCCGGAAGACCTCGACTAGAGCGCCCGCCTTTAGGCCAGCCGACTTTTCAGACCCCGCGCGAGACGCTCGCCGGGGTCTTTTTCGTGCGCAGAGCCAGGGCTTGAACGCGAGGCCCTGGATCGGAAGGGAGAGAAACGCATCAGGATATGTAATAGGGTAAACATCATCGGTTAAATAGGTGGTTGATCTCAGTGTACGCATTGACCAAGCGCACCCTCCGGTGTAATCCCAAGTCGTTCTCACGCACCAATAACACGACCATCCTTCTGTGAAAAAGCTCTCCGCCTTTCTGGTTTTCGGCGCGCTCGCGATGACGTCTGCGCTGCACGCGCAGACCTACGCCGTTTATGAATACACCGCTCTGCTGGCGGGCGATACGACCATTGCCAACGGGGGCAGCTCCGTGGAGTTTGCCGCACTGACGCCGGTGCGGGGCGAGTTTCGGGTCGACCTCTCCGTGCCCGATTCCTCTACCTGGGTCTACCCGGGTGAAGTGGGCGTTTACACCGACGCGGTCACGGCCATGAGCTTTGTCATCGGCAGCTATGAGTTCGTCGGCAATGGCTTGGGCGAATTCGCGGTCAATAATAACCGTCGTCTGTATTCGACCGGAGGAGCTTTCGAGGACGCGGTCAGCGCCAGCCTGACGGCCGATGCGGGCAGCACCTTCGAGACGACGACGCTCGGCGGCGGAATCGAGTCGATGAATTTCACCGTCAGCACCGGGCTCGTGAACCCGGCACCTTCGGCCACGACGAGCATCTCGGCTCCCACGACGCTGGACGTCGCCGACTTTACGCAATCCCATACGTTCACGGTCACTTTTGGCGATACGTCGACGCTGGTGGCGGATTTGCAGTCGGTCAGCTATTCCCTCAGCTCGGAGCCCTCGATCGTGGTGCCGGAAGCCTCGCACAGCGCGCTGGCCATGGGCGGTCTGGCCCTCGTATTGGGACTGCTGCGCCGCCGTCGTCGTCAATAGGGCCGCCAGCGGTCGCATTTCGATTTCAGCCGGGTTTCCACGGGGAGACTCGGCCTTTTTGTGAGCACAAAAAAACGACAGACGCCGAAACGCCTGCCGTGGAAAGTTGTGCGGGGCCGACGCGGGCTCTACCTCGCAGAAGCTCTGCGCAACCGGCCATCCTTTTCAGCACCGAAGCTTTTTCATCACGTGATTCATTGGCCGGTGGTGCCTCATCTTGAGCTATGCCTTTCCGCGTGTCGAGGTCCATAGAATTACTGGTAGGTGCCGCTGTGCTTGTGTCAAGATACACAAAAAAGGGAGACGTGGCCGTCTCCCTTGGTGTTTCAAACTGCTACCACTTTATCCACGCCTCTTGGGTGTAAGACCAGGCCCAGTGCTGGCGCTGCGGGGGCAGATACAGCCAGCTTTTGGCGGGATCGTAGACGAGAGGGTAGCCGTTCGCTGCCGTGTAGATCCAGTTGCTTTGATCGTTGCTCCAGAACCACGCGGCATCGTCTTCGAGCCCGGAGAGGAAAACCCAGCCGAGATCGGGGTGGTGATGCCACGGCAACCCTCCCGCCCACAGCTTGCCGAGCCAAGGCACATAGGCCTCGTTTTCGTCAATCCGATAGCCGTCTACCTCAGCCGGTAGGCCGCCCTTGTCGAACACCTCCAACGGCTCGCCCAGTTCCTCTAGATAGGTCAGCAAGGCGGGATCGTCGGCCCGGATTGCCCCATAGGAGGCGGAAACGTCAGCCCAGGGCGTGAACGCATCAGGATCTTCCGTCAGGCGAACAAAGAGTAGCCAGTATTCGCCTTCTTGGAATGCGAGTTCGGGGTCGATGTCGCGTAGGTCGAGAGGTTTAGAGAATCTTGCTTTCCAATCTGCGACGCTCTCGTATTCAATCAGTGAGTCTAGCGTGTAATCTGAAACTCCTTCAATGGACGCCAAGAAGACATAATCGGCCTCCTGAAACTGTGCTTGGACTGTTTCCGCTGGCGTCTGTGCCCCCGCAGAGCTGGCAAGAATTGCGAAAAAAACGTTAGTGCATTTCATTATTGTTAAAAACCGTAGGAATTAGATTTTCCCCAGGATTCCCATTGACTGGTGGAATAATTCCAGAACAAACGGGGAGTCTGTGTGCCAGTTTGATAATGTATCCAGGCACCGTCTCCGCCGCGATAAAATTGTGGGTAGGTATTTGGATTAGTGTAGAAGCGGTTTCAAAACTCGCAAAATAAGCTTGTACTCTGCGGTAGATCGCTAAACTGAGTGAGGCGTGAGCCATTTGCATCGCTTTATCACTGACGATCAATGGGATAAAATCAGCGAGC
>Ga0163227_100017_pt1 | contig 86723 bp, 76 predicted proteins | sample MSEWel2016_09_14_2_FD_113148 | JGI IMG/M metagenome (GOLD analysis project Ga0163227, IMG submission 113148) | Subsurface microbial communities from deep shales in West Virginia, USA - MSEEL Well Study Marcellus 5H_2016_09_14 ...
CCTTCGGGGTGCATCTTGGTTCGCCTGGTGACCGGTGGTGTCGTCCGCTGGCGCGGCCTCAACCACCGGCTACGTTATGCAATCCCTTCAGGATTGTTTGTGGGAGGAACGCGACGGGAGAGGCGCTGAATCGGGCCGGTGGGATGAGGGCTGCTGCATCGGGAAAGCGAAGACCATGGGTTGTTGCCGCCGCGCTGCTGGAGGGGTGGGCCTCGCCAGACGCCAGCGGTGGGCGAGCAAGCTGAAGGCTTGCCATATCGTAGCCGGTGGTTGAGGTCGCCGCGCGACCGATACCACCGGAGCCCGAACGCCGACAGTCGCACCTTGAAGAGGTGCCATAACCGACCGCTACGAGCGAGCCTCTGCTGATATCTTTGAACTCTTTCGGCTCGCTCCTCACCCGCACAAAAAAGGCACCTTCGGTTGGAAGGTGCCTGAAAGGGCTTGCGCTGCCTGGCGACGACTTAGTCGCGGCTGAGCAGGAAGAGGTAGATCAAGTTGGCCAGCGAGGCGATGAACGCGGCCACGTAGGTCCAGGCGGCGGAGTCGAGGGTGTCGTTCACGCCCTCCATCTCCTCGTCGTAGAGGATGCCGCCGTTGACGAGCTGGGCCTTGGCGCGCTTGGAGGCGTCGAATTCTACCGGCAGGGTGACGAGTTGGAAGATCGTCAGCACGAGGTAGGCGAGCACACCGAGCGTGATGAGCCCCGTCATGTGAAAGAAGATACCGCCCAGCAGGACAAACGGCAGCATCTTGGAGGCGAAGGTTGTCACGGGCACGAGGCCCATGCGCAGCTTCAGCATGCTGTAGCCGGTGGCGTGCTGGATGGCGTGCCCGGCTTCGTGGGCGGCAATGCCGACGGCGGCCAGGCTGCGGCCGTGGTAGTTCTGTTCGCTCAGCGCGAGGCGCTTGCTCGTCGGGTCGTAGTGGTCGCTCAGTTGGCCGCGGATGGGCACGATCTCGACGTCGTGGATGCCAGCGCGCTCCATCACGATGCGCGCGGCATCGTAACCGGTCATGCCACGACGGTTCCCCACCTTGGACCACTTTTTGTAGGCGCCCATGACTTTGGATTGGGCCCACATGCCAAGGAAGATGGTCGGAACGACCAGAATTAGGTAGAGCATCATCGTTATTCAGGGAGTAAAGGTTCTTGCTGTATGACTAGCAGGCGCGGTGCCGATTACAGGGCATTCGTCGGGCGCTGCCGAAAGGTGGCTCAGGATGCGGAAGTGCTTGTAATTGCTTTATTAGCGAATCGATACCTTCTTAAACGTCAAGGGAGACCGGTACGTTGCACGAAATCAGTGTCGTGAAATTGTGGCACTGTGGGTCAAATTGACCCGTTTGCGTGCGTAGCTGCTTCTGCAGCAGCAGCTTATCGGCGCATGACGGGTGGCCACTGCTGCCGACGCAGCCAGAGCACGCAGAGTGAGCAAACCGCAACCGTTATGGCGAGGCCGAAGAGCAGCCCGCCGTCGCCCTGTACCTCGATGCCCAGCGGCGTGAACAAGTGGGCCGTCAGCGCGCCGAGCATCACCAGCAGGGCAAGGGCAGCTCCATACACGCTCCAACGCCCTGAAAGCAGGAGGGCGGCGGCGATGAGTTCCGTTACGCCGGAGCCGAGGCGTCCCACGGGTTCCAGCCCTAGGGTGCGGAAGATATAGACGGATTCGGAGGCCGCGGTGAATTTGAAGTAGAGCGTTTGCAGCAGGATGGCAGCGGCGATGAGCTGCAGCAGCCAGGACGCGAGTCGGGCGGGTGTCTTCATGGATCGAGAATAGGAGCACGCGCAGTGGTCGGTGATTCCAGGGATAGATCGAATATTACAAAAGTTGAGAAAAATAATAATATCTCACGATGCAGGGTGGTAATTCGGGGCAAAAGTGGCCATGTTGGCGGCATGAGTGTGAACCATGCCTGGTTGATGGTCGTGGTCGCGGGATTGATCGAGATCACGTGGCCGTTTCTGCTGCGCGCGTCGGACAACTTTTCGCGTCTGGGCTGGAGCGCGGCCACGGTGCTCGCGCTGGTGACGAGCTTCTGGTTCCTCAATCGGGCGCTGTCGGTGTTGCCGGTGGGCACGGCCTACGCGGCCTGGACGGGCATCGGCACGATCGGGGCGGTGATCGCGGGGATCGTGTTTCTGAAGGAGCCGGCGACCTTTGCCCGGTTGCTTTTCGTGGGGCTGATCGTCGCCGGCCTGCTGGGCCTGAAGCTGACGACGCAGGCGCCTGGGCATTGAGTGGTTTGCCCAAGCGCGTCAGGTCACCGCGTGCCGTCTACTTGTGGCCGTTGCCGTTGGGGCGGATGAAGACGGTGAGGCGGTCGCTGTGCTGCTTGAGCTTGTCGAGGATGGGCAATTCGGCGCGCTCGATGAAGATGCGCAGCAGGTAGCCGAGGCCGACCCCGACGACGAGCAGCACCCAAAAGAGCCAGTCACCCTGATTCTCGAGGCCGCTGGTCAGGTTCATGCCAAAGACGGAGGCGAGGGCGGTGAGGGGCAGGAAGAGCGCGACCATGAGGTTGAGGCGGTGGCCGCTCTTGGCCATTTCCAGGTTCACCTGCGATTGCAGCTCGGAATCTTGCGCGATGGCGTAGTCCATGGCCATGCGGGCCTCGGTCAGCAGTAGTTCGGCTGCGCGCTCGAGCACCTGGGCGCGCTCGAGGTAGGGGCGCAGCTTGGGATCGATCAGATACTCGTGGCTGCGGTCGAGCGTGCTGGAAAGGTTGCGCACGGCGCGCACGATGGGGTGGGTGCCGGTCAGGATCTCGTAGTAGTCCTTCACGCGGTTGGAGACGTCGAGGCGGTCGTCGAGCTGATCGATGCGCTGCTCGTAGTCGTCCAGCATTTCGCCGAGCAAGAGCAGGCCGCGCGGCTCCTTTTCGTTGTGCCACTGGCCGCTGGGCTCGCGGTAAAAGATGACGCCCTCGCGGTCCGGCGTATCCTCGTCGGGCACGCGGTGGAGGAAGAGCAGCAAGTGCCCGTCGGCAAAGAGCGCCTGCTGTCGACCGCCGGCGGGGGTGAGGCGGTCGAGCAGTTCAGGCGGCAGATTCCATTCTGTAGGCAGGCTGCGCAAGGCGGTCTAGAAGCTTTCGAATTCGCGTCGGAAGGCGTCGCTGTCGTCCGCCTTGAAGAAGGCGGTGCCGGCGACAAAGGTATCGGCGCCCGCCTCGAAGCAGCGGCGCCCGGTCTCGAGGTTGATGCCACCGTCGACCTCCAGGCGGAAGTGGTAGTTCTTTTCCGTGCGCCACTGGCTGAGCTGTTGCATCTTGGGCAGCGTATCTTCGATGAAGGACTGGCCGCCGAAGCCCGGCCATACCGTCATGACGAGCACGAGGTCGACCAGTGGCAGCAAGTCTTTCACCGCCGCGGCCTCGGTGCCGGGATTGAGCGCGAGGCCGCACTTGAGCCCGCGCTGCTTGATGTCACGCAGGGTGCCGGCCACGTCGTATTCCGGCTCGATGTGGATGGTGATCTGCTGCGAGCCGGCATCGGTGAAGGCCTCGATGTATTGATCGGGGCGCGAAAGCATGAGGTGCGTGTCGAAAAACAGCTGGCCGTCGCGCTGACGGAGGGCTTGGACGGTGCCGGGCCCAAAGCTGAGGTTGGGCACGAAATGCCCGTCCATAATGTCGAGGTGCACCCAGGAATTATGGGCTTCGGCCACGGCTTGCAGGCCGCGGCAAAGCTCCGCGTGGTCGGCGGCGAGGATCGAGGGTGCGAGGATGGGAGAGTTGGAGGACTTCACGGGCGGAGGCGTTCTATTCAACGCCCAATGTGCGGCTGCCGTCGATGAGGTCAACCGCGCAGTCGCATCCGCTTACTGCTCCGGCCAGGCGAGCGGCGCCGTATCGAGGATGGCGCGCGCCAGTTCGTCGAGGGCGTCGGGCAATACCTGATAGGTCGCATCGGGCAGGTTCTGACGGGAGACGATGAGCGAGGAGGCGTCCACCTGCGTGCGGTTGACGATGATATGGGTCTCGGGGTCGCGCCAGATGACGTCGGCCGTTACTTCGAGCTCAAACGTGAGGTCGCGGCCCGTGTCTTCCGGCAGGCTGGCGCGGGCTTCGGGCCTGCCGCGCACGAGGTGCACCTCCAGCGCGTAGTCGGCCCAGTCGGCTTCGTCCGCCAGGTGACGGCTGGGACGGTTGATCAGGCGTTCTTCCAGCCGCAGCGTCAAGGTAGGCGCGGCGAGGGGCAGGTCGCTTTCGTTTACGACCGGGGCGACATAGACGAAGGTCTCGGCATCGCGCTGCCCCTCGGGAGTGGTGCCCCACTGGTAGTTCTGACAACCGCTGGCGAGCAGTGACAGCCCCACCAGGCAAGCCAGGCTGGAACGCAGAAAGGTCATTCGGCGCGGCCGGCGTCGCCTTCGGCCGCTTCTTCGGCGGGGCTTTCCGGGACGTTGTCCATTTCGTCGGTGACTTCCATCGGGTCGGACTGCGGGGCGCGGGCGGGCACGTCGGCCTCCGGCGCTTCGCCTTCCTGCTGGCGCTCTTCGATCATGGCCAGCAACTCGCGGGACTCCTGGGCGGCTTCGGAATCCGGGGCCAGGGTGATCGCTTCGTTGAGGAAGATGGAGGCGGCGGTGTAGTCGTCGCGGTAACGCAGGAAGTAGCGGCCCAGGACCAGCTTGCTGCGTGCATTGAGGTCCAGCATGTTTTCGAGGCCGTCTTCGGCCTGGCCGACTTCGGGCTCGTTCGGGAAGAGGATCAGGTAGTCCTTGAAGTAGTTGATCGCCTCGCGCGTTGCACCCTGGTCGTAGAGGGGGCCGGCGGTCTCGTCGGCGAAGGTCTGGGCGAGGTCGAGGTAGGCATCGTCCGTCAGCTGACCGTTCGGGTAGAGGTTGATCATCTGGTCGAGCGCGTCGATCGCCTGGAAGGTCTTGCCGGTGTGCTGGAAGATGCGCGCCATGTTCATCAGCGCCAGCGGTGCGAGGTCGCTATAGGGGGCGTTGACGACGATGGCCTGGAAGTGCGCGGACGCGGTGTTGTACTTCTTGTAGGGGAAGAAGAACAGAAAGCTCAGGTTGCGGCCTTCGGCTTCGGCCAGGGCGATCTCGAACTGCAGCCGCAGGACGTCGTTGAAGTTGGGATACTCCGGGTAGCGGCTGATGATGCGCTGCAGCGCCTGGAAGGCCGGCGTATAGTCGGCATCCTGATAGCGGGCACGGGCGTAGAGAAAGAGGGCGGGTGCGGTCTGGTCGGAGAGGGGGTAGCGGCTGTAGAGGCGTTTGGCGATGTCGCCGGCCTCGTCGTAGTCGCCCGCATCGAATTCCGCCTGGGCACGGTTGTAAAGCGGTCGAGCAGCGATGTTCTGCTCCTCGGCGTTCATTTCCGTGGGGTCCACTTCGTCATCGTCGAAGGGGTTCCACCAAGCGGCTTGGGTCGTAGGGGCAAGGCTGCAGGCCAGCCCGAGAACAAAGATCAGACGAAATCGCACCATGTAAAAATTTAGAACCACTTTGCGAGCGTTGCGCCCCAGGTCAAGCCCCCGCCGAAGGCCACCATGAGCAAGTAATCGCCCTTCTGGAGGCGTCCTGCGCGGTTGGCTTCATCGAGCGCGAGCGGGATCGAGGCCGACGACGTATTGCCGTAGCGGTCGAGGTTAATGATAAAACGGTCCATCGACACCCCCATGCGATCGGCCATGGCTTCAATGATGCGGGTGTTGGCTTGGTGGGGCACGAACAGTTTAACCTCCTCCGAGGTCACATTGTTTCGCTCAAGCAATTCTTGTGAGCTTTGGCCCATCACCCGCACGGCCTGCTTGAAGACCTCGCGGCCGTTCATGTAGATCGTGTCGGGGGCAAATGCGAGAGATTCGGGCCAGGTGGGGGCCTGCTTCGGCATCATGGGCACGCACAGGATCGGGCCGTCGCGGCCATCGGCGCCCAGCTTGGTTTCGATCAGGCCGTGGCCGGGTTCCTCTTCCAGGCCCAGCACCACGGCTCCGGCGCCATCGCCGAAGAGCACGCAGGTGGTGCGGTCGTTCCAGTTGAGGATCGAAGACATCTTGTCTGCGCCGATGACGAGGGCCTTGCGGTGCCCGTGACGGCGCATGAGCGCATCGGCCACATCGAGCACGTAAGGGTAACCGGCACAGGCGGCCTCGAGGTCCATCGCGGGCCCGGGCTTTGCGCCGAGACGGGCCTGCACGATGGTGGCGACGTTGGGAAAGGCCATGTCCGGGGTGCAGGTGCCGACGACGATGAGGTCGATCTCCTCCGGCGCCACCCCAGCGTTTTCCAAGGCCTTCCGCGCAGCCTCGGTGGCCATGTCGGAGGTGGTTTCATTCTCCCCGGCGATCCGACGTTCTCGGATTCCGGTCCGCGGGCGGATCCACTCGTCGGAGGTCTCCACCAGCTGGGCTAGGTCGTCGTTGGTCATCACGCGCTCGGGAGCAAAGCTTCCCGTGCCGAGGATGACGACCGACTGGTTCCAGGCACTGCTCATCTCGGAAAAAGGCCAGCAAGATATCTTTGTGTCCACCTGTCAAGGTGGCAGACCGTGGGGCGACAAACGAGGCGTCTGAAGGCCGGGCTGGCTGCCGGCCGCCCACGGGGAGGAAAAGGGGTTGCCTATTCGGCAGCAGGGGCGGCCTTGAGGCGTTCGTTGGCCCACAGCACGTCGTTGTGCACGTGGGAGATCAGCTTGCGTTCCACGACTTGGGAGGCGATGCGGATCGCGTTGGAGATGGCGTCGCGGGAGCTGCTGCCGTGGGATTTGAGCACGGTGCCGCGCAGGCCGAGCAGGGGGGCGCCGCCGTAGCGTTCAGGGTTGAGGCGTTCCTTCATGTTGCCGATGGCGGGCTTGATCAGCAGGCCGCCGAGGGCCGTGAGGGCACTGCTGCTCTTCACTTCCTGCTTCAGCACGTTGGTGATCATCTTGTAAAGGGCTTCGCTGGATTTGAGCACCACGTTGCCGGTAAAGCCGTCCGTCACCACCACATCCACGTCGCCATTGAAGAGCTGGAAGCCCTCGATCAGGCCCACGTAATTCAGGCGGTCGTCGTCGGCGGAGAGAAATTTGAGCAAGTCGTGCGTGCGGGAGGTCAGCTCCGTGCCCTTGCCCTCTTCGGTGCCGATGCTCAACAGGCCGATGCGGGGCTGCTTGAGGCCGATGGCGTCGCGGGCGTAGGCGTTGCCCATCATCGCGTAGTGCACCAGATGCTCGGGCTTGGCCATGGGGTTGGCTCCGGCATCGAGCAGGAGGAAGTGGCCGGACTCGGAGGGCCAGACGGTGGCCAGGGCCGCGCGGTCTACACCGTCGAGCGTGCGCAGGCGGAGTTGCCCGGCCGCCATGAGCGCCCCCGTGTTGCCGCACGAGATGCCGGCGGCGCAGGTGCCCTCCTTGACGAGTTCGACCATGCGCACGAGGGAGGCGTCCTTCTTCTTGCGGATGGCCTGGAGGGGCTTGTCCGACATTTCCACCACCTGGGAGGCGTGGAAGATCTTGACGCGCTGGTCGTCGGCGAGGCCTTCGCCTTTGAGCGCGTCCTGGATCTGGGCTTCGTCGCCCACGATCACCACGCCGTCGAGCGCGTCGCCGTTACGGATCGCCTCTGCCGCACCAGCGACCATTTCCTGCACGCCGCGATCGGCGCCCATGGCGTCCAAAGCAATGGTTCGGGCTGAATCCCCCATATGTGGGCAAAAGAAAGCCGGTCTGCAAGAGACCGGCAAGCCTAGATAAAGTTACTCAAACCGCAGCGTCGACTAGAATTGGTCGACTTCGATGATCTGACGGCCGCGGTACATCCCGTTGGCGGGGTTCACGCGGTGCGGACGGAAGGTGGAGCCGTCGGTCGGATCCTTGGCGAGTTGCGGCGCGGTGTAACGCTTACCACCGCGACGGATGCGGGAGCGTTGCTTGGAGGTTTTGCGTTTCGGCTGGGCCATGGTCTGGAAAGTCTTTAGAGATTAAAGAAAAGGAAAGACAAAATGCGTCGATGCACACCCTGTCAAGATGGAAAAATGGATGCGGGTGGGGGACTCGAAGGTTTTGGGTAGAGGAGTTAGAGGCGTCAAAAGGAGTTTTAAAAAAGCAGAACATGCAGGAGGCGCAGGATTTCCAATTTCAGGGCCTCCTTTCAAGAACTTGGCGCTCTTGGCGCTCTTCTGTGAAAACGCTTTTTTTACCCCTGTGCAAATTCATTCCCTTCCTAGCCGAGCATCAGGCCGAAGTAGACGACGACCACCAGGGCGAGGCCGATGCGGTACCAGGCAAAGAGGCCGAGGCCGTGGCGGCTGAGGTAGCCGACGAGCCACTTGACCGCGAGTGCGGCGGAGACCATCGCCACGACGCAGCCGAAGAGCACGGGGCCGAGATCGAGCACGCGCAGCATGTCCTGCCCGTCCTTGACCGTCTTGTAACCGGCGGCGGCGGTGAGGGTGATCAGGCCGAGCAGGAAGCTGAATTCGGCCGAGCGGGCGGGGGAGAGGCCGACCAGGTAGCCGCCCACGATCGTCATCATGCTGCGGCTGGTGCCGGGCCACATGGCCACGCATTGCAGCAGGCCGATGGTGAAGCTCTGGCTCAGCGCAAGATCGGGCAGGTCGGGGCCACTGTCGGGCTTCATGGTGCCGTGGCGGCGTTGGCGCCAGTTTTCGACCCAGAACATCAGCAGCGCGCCCGCAAACAGCGCCACCGCGACCGGCCAGACGCCGAAGAGGTAGGTCTCGATCAGGTCGTTGAAAAGCAGGCCCAGCACGGCGGCGGGCAGGAAGGCGACGCCGAGGTTGAGGGCGAGGCGAAACCCGCGCGCATTTTCCTCCGGGCGGCCCCAGCGCACCCCTACCAGGCCCAGCGCCCAGCCGATGCTGCCGCGTGCGGCCTGCCAGACGCGCCCCCAATAGAGCAGCAGCACGGCGGCGATGGCTCCGGCCTGGATCACGATCGCGTAGGCGTCGGCGGCGTGCTTGAGGGTATAGGGCACCTCTTCCGCATCGGTAATGAGCGCGCCGGTATCGTCATACAGTGGCTCTTCGAGGTCGAGCCCCAGCCAGGCGTTGGTCAGCAACAGGTGCCCGGTGGAAGAAACGGGCAGGTATTCCGTCACGCCCTCGACCAGTCCCAGCACCAGCGCATCGACGTAATTGAGTTCGCGCGCCTCTTCCTGGGAGGGTTCCGGCGGTGATTGCGGGTCGGGTTCCTGGGCCGCGACTGGCAGGACAGCGGCAAGCAAGGCAAACAATAGAGCGAGACGGCAGAACATGCGGGGATAGGAAGAACGTTCTTTGCGCCGGGGCAATCCTGGAATTGGCCTTTTCGCTTGTCTGCATAGGGCGGGGCGGGTAGTCCATGCGCATGGAATTGTTGGTTGAGCTCACGCAGCAGGTCCGGGAGGGTGCGCACCTCGACGCCAGTCAGGCGGAGCAGGCGGCGCATGCCCTGGCTTCGGCGGACGAAAATCCGCTGGAGAAGGAGGCCTTCCTCGACGCGCTGCACGAAAAGGGAGAGACGGTGGCCGAGATCACCGCCTTCGCCGGCGTCTTCCGGACGCTGGCCCTCGATCCCGGGCTCGACCAGTGGCGTAGCCGCGCGCTCGACATCGTGGGTACCGGCGGCAGCGGCGTCGGTGGGTATAACATCTCCAGCGTCACCGCCCTCATCACGGCCGCCGCCGGCGTGCCGGTGCTCAAGCACGGCAACCGCGCGGTCACGTCCAAGAGCGGCACGGCAGATTTTCTGACCACGCTGGGCATCCCCATCTCGTCGGACAGCACGCTGCTGCGCCAGTCCGTGGAAGAGCTGAACTTCTGCTTTTTCTTCGCCCCCGCCTTTCACCCCGCTTTCAAGGAGATTGCGCCGGTGCGCAAGGCGCTCGCGATGAAGGGCAAGCGCTCGCTCTTCAACATCCTGGGGCCGCTGATCAACCCCGCCCGCCCGAAGCGTCAACTGCTGGGTGTGAGCCGGGCCGATCTGGTGGCGCCGCTTGCCCAGGCGCTGACGGAGCTGGGCCTGACGCACGGCTATGCCGTGTGCTCGCAGGTGATGGCGGACAAGGTGATGGACGAGTTTTCGACCGCCGGGGACAACCATGTTGCCGGGATCGGGCAGCTGCAGGAGCAGCGGGGCACGTGGACGCCCGAGTCTCAGGGCTTCCGCCGCTGTGCGCTGGACGAGCTGCAGGGTGGCAACCCGGAAGAGAACGTGGCGTTGTTTCAGCAGATGACCGAGGGCAATGGCCGACCGGGATTGATCGATACGGTTTGCCATAACGCCGGCGCTGCATTGTATATTGCCGAGGCCGTACCTTCGCTCACCGAGGGTTACGACCGGGCGCGTGAACTGTTACTCGGGGGCGAGGTCGCCCGCTGGGTGACAAAGGCTCAGACGTTTTATCGCGAGCTGGTATGAAGTATTTTGGAACAGATGGAATTCGTGGAGCCGCCGACAGTGAATGGCTGTCGCCTCCCTTTGTACGCCGCTTTGGCCGCGCTTTGGCCGAGCACCTGCGTGAGCAGCAGCCGCATGGGCTGATCCACGTGGTGATTGGGCGCGATCCGCGCACCTCCGGCCAGCATATCGTGCGCGCCCTCATGCAGGGCCTCGCGACCGACTATATCCGCATCTGCGATTGTCAGGTGGCGCCGACGCCGGCGATCGCCCTCGCGGTCAAGCAGCTCAATGCGGCCGCCGGCGTGGTGGTGACGGCTTCGCATAACCCGGCGAGCGACAACGGCCTGAAGCTGTTCGCGCCGGGCGGTGTGAAGTGGAGCGAAGCGGCGGAAGCGGCCCTCGAGGCACGCATCGACGCGATCGAGGAGGCACCTGAGCGCGCGCTGCCGCCGGCCTACCTGCACGACGCCCGCCGGCACTACCGCCAGTTTGCGGTCGACAGCTTTGGCACGGAGACGCTGCAGGGCTACACCATCGCGCTCGATGCCGCCAATGGGGCGACGGCGCTGACCACGCTCGAGGTGCTCGAGGAGCTGGGTGCCCGCGTCTTTGCCATCGGCGTCGATCCCCGCGGCGACAATATCAACGATGGGGTCGGCAGCGAACACCCGGACCGGTTGGTCGCACTGGTGCGCGAGCACGAAGCGAATCTCGGCATTGCCCACGATGGCGACGGCGACCGCCTGGTGCTGGTCGACGATCAGGGCAAGGTGGTCGACGGCGATGCGCTGCTGGGCCTGTTGGCGCAGGAGATGCAGGCGCAGGGCCGCCTGAAGGACGATACGCTCGTCATCACGACCGTCAGCAACCTCGGGCTCGACCTTTCCCTGCAGGAACAAGGCATGAACGTTGTCCGCACCCCCGTGGGCGACCGGCACGTATTTCACGCCATGCGTGAGCACGGCTACACCCTGGGCGGCGAAAACAGCGGCCACCTGATTGTGGGCGATCGCCTGATGACGGGAGACGGGCTCGGCGCGGCGCTGGAAGTCTTGCGCATCCTCGTGCGCACGGAGAAGCCGCTGAGTCAGCTGGTCAATACCATCGAGCTGCTGCCCCAGCAAAAAGCCAACCTGCGCGTGAAGGAAAAGATCGCGCTGGAGCAGATGCCGGAGTTCGAGGCGGGCGTGCAGGAACTCGAGCAGGCTCTGAACGGCGAGGGCCGTATCCTGGTCCGGTATTCCGGTACCGAGCCGAAGATCCGCTTGCTGGTGGAGGCGCGCGATCCGGCCAGGGCCGAGCAGACGCTGCAGGCCCTGCAGGAACTCACGGCCCGCCACCTTGAGGTGGTCGGCTAGGGGCGCCCCGGCCGATATGGACTCGCTCGGCAAAACGTTGGTGGTGGCCGGTCTTCTGCTCACGGGAGTCGGCCTCATCGTGTGGTTGCTGGGCGGGCGCGGCTGGCTCAACTGGTTCGGTCACCTGCCCGGCGACATCCGCGTGGAGGGCGAGCGGGGCGGTTTTTATTTCCCGCTCACGACCTGCATTGTCATCAGCGTCGCCTTGAGCCTGCTCATGTGGCTCTTCCGGCGATAGGAGGTGCACGATCCGTTGCTGGCATCCCGTGTGGGATGTGGCTTGCGGTTGTGGTGCGGGTTCGCGTGCGGCTTGCGCTATGGCACCCTTTCCGGGTGCGGTGTCTGGCGGGTGGCAACCGGGGGTCTTCGCTGCGCTCGACACCCCGGCTACGCTATGTGACCCCTTCGGGGTCGGCGGGCCGTCCGGGCATGAACGCTGGCGGTGGCGGCGAGCGATTGCGGTCGGTCGGTGGGCTGCATTGCGCATCCGGGGTCGGCGGGGCCGTCCGGCGCGCAAGCTGAAGGCTTGCCATAACGTAGCCGGTGGTTGAGCCCGCCAGCGCGGGCGACACCACCGGGTCCCGTGTACTCCGTCGGTAGCACCTTGAAGAGGTGCCATAGAGGGGCGGTTGGCATCTCGTGTGGGGTGTGGCTGGTGGTTGCGGTGCGGGGTTCGCGTGCGGCTTGCGCTATGGCACCCTTTCCGGGTGCGGTGTCCTGCGGGTGGCAACCGGGGGTCTTCGCGGCGCTCGATACCCCGGCTACGCTATGTGACCCCTCCGGGGTCGGCGGGCCGTCCGGCGCGCGCCGATAAGCGGAGGCGCCAGCGCGAATGGCGTCCGTTGGCGGCATCCCGTTGGTGCGTGCCGATGGGCGGAAGCGGTTGGGCCGGCGTCTTGTGGCGCCGGCACTCGGCGAGGGTGCGTATGTTGTTGGACGGATTGGCCGTCCGGGCGTGAACGCTGGCGGTGGCGGCGAGCGATTGCGGTCGATCGGTGGGCTGCATTGCGCCTCCGGGGTCGGCGGGGCCGTCCGGCGCGCAAGCTGAAGGCTTGCCATAACGTAGCCGGTGGTTGAGCCCGCCAGCGCGGGCGACACCACCGGGCACGGACGCGAACGGAGCGGCACCTTGAAGAGGTGCCATAGAGGGGTGGCTGGCATCCCGTGCGGGGTGTGGCTGGCGGTTGTGGTGCGGGTTCGCGTGCGGCTTGCTCTATGGCACCCTTTCCGGGTGCGGTGTCTTGCGGGTGACAACCGGGGGTCTTCGCTGTGCTCGACACCCCGGCTACGCTATGTGACCCCTCCGGGGTCGGCGGCCGTCCGGCGCGCGCCGATAAGCGGAGGCGCCAGCGCGGATGGCGTCCGTTGGTGCGTGCCGATGGGCGGAAGCGGTTGGGCCGGCGTCTTGTGGCGCCGGCACTCGGCGAGGGTGCGTATGTTGTTGGACGGATTGGCCGTCCGGGCATGAACGCTGGCGGTGGCGGCGAGCGATTGCGGTCGGTCGGTGGGCTGCATCGCGCCTCCGGGGTCGGCGGGCCGTCCGGCGCGCAAGCTGAAGGCTTGCCATAACGTAGCCGGTGGTTGAGCCCGCCAGCGCGGGCGACACCACCGGATCCCGTGTACTCCGTCGGTAGCACCTTGAAGAGGTGCCATAGAGAGCCCCTTCCGTTTGAGGCGCTCAACCTCCGAGTCGGTCCATAAAAAAACCGGGCGGGAGGCTATCCCGTCCGGCGTGAGTGTCAGGTGTGTCTATAGCGGAACAGATTGCGCCGCGTTAGCTCTGGCGACGACGGCGGTAGCCGACGAACGCGAGGGCTGCGAGGCCGAGACCGGCGGCGTAGGTAGCCGGTTCCGGCACGGCCGCCATCTGGGCATCCTGCAGATTGTCTTCGAAGGAGACGGATTCGCCGCCCACTTCGGAGAGCGCAAAGCTGAAGTTGTCGAACGAAATGCCCTGGGCGTCGAAATTATCGGTCTGTTCCGGGAAGTAGAATTCCAGGGAGAAGGTTTCGCCCGGGTCGATCGGGCGGTCGGAGATCAGCAAGCTGTTGCTCACGGTCTCGAACGGAGCATCGCCACCCGCGCCGCTGGAGTACATTTCCGAGGAGACGTAGCCCAGATCGCTGTAATTGCGGTTGGCTTCGGTGTCCGAGAGGTAGTTGAACTTGATTTCGGTCAGTTGGCCGCCGTTGTTGCTGTGCCACTGTTCGGCGTCGTAGCTGACGTAAAACTCGTTGATGACCGACGAGGTATTGTTGGTAAAGCTGATCTGCATGCTGGCGGAGTAACCCTCGTTGGCCAGGAACCCGAGGGAGTAGTCGCCGTTGGAACCATAGCTGTAGGTGCCGCCGGTCATGCCGGTGCCGTCGGATTGGCCCTGGAAGACCGGGAAGCGGCTGTCACCGGAGCCGTAGATCGACCATTCGCTCACATCGTCGAGCGAAGAGAAGTCGTCGAAGTTGTCGTAGTAGGCAAAGTCGCCACTATCGATGGAGACGGCGGCGGAAAGTGGGATTGCGGCGAGGAGCGCCAAGGTAGAGAGGGCGAGTTGCGTGCGCATAGTGCTTCAGAGATTCAGGTGTGTGTGTCGAATTTAGGTTCCGCGTCGTGCGGAGCGTGGTTTTTTACATCCACACCCCATGCCAAACTGGAGGTTCGAACGTCCTAAGCCCCGAGAGTAAAAGGCCTTAGTGAAACGTTACGCTGGTGTGAAGAGGGAGGTGCACCCCCTGGGCGGTGCAGGGTGCCCTCTATGGCAAGGGGGGCATCTTGCAGCATGCGCGGATCAGGTGATCGAAATTCGTTGACAGTTTTACTTGCTCTTGACTGACGCTTGTCGCACAGTGTCTGGTTTAGGAATTTTCTCATCTTCCCATCTGCCGTGAGAGACGAATACATCAAAGCCGCCCAGAAAGTCATCCCGGACCCGAACATCCTCATCAACGTGGTGTCGCGCCGGGTGAAGCAACTCAAATTCGGCCAGCGCCCGCTGGTAGAGTCGCTGGAGCGTCTCAGCCCGGAAGATATCGCCCTGCGCGAAGTCATCGAGGGCAAGATTACCTACGAACTCTTTGACCCCGAGGCCGAGGAGGAGCAGGAGGAATCCGCTCCCCGCCTCTAGGCGAGGCCAGTCCGGTGCTCCTGGAAGCAGGGCGAGCGTGCAGGCGGCACCCTCGCCCTTTTTGCGCTATAATTGATCCCTATGGCCCGTAAGAACAAAAAGTCCGACGAGCGGTATCGCGAGATCCGCAACAGCAAGGCTTATCGCGATTTCTTCGTCGATGAGACGCTCGAGGCTGGGCTCGTATTGACGGGCACGGAGGTGAAGAGCATTCGGGCAGGCGGCGCGCAGATCAGTGAGTCGTTTGTGCGCATCGACAAGGGTGCGCCCGTGCTCTACCACGCCAACATCCCGGAATACAGCTTCGCCAACTTCCAGAACCACAACCCCTACCGGCCGCGCAAGCTGCTGCTCAACCGTCGGGAGATCCTGAAGTGGGAGCAGGAGATGAAGTCGGGCAACCGCGCCATCATCCCGATCAAGATGTATTTCAAGAAGGGCATGGTGAAGGTCCAGCTGGGGCTCTGCCGGGGCAAGAAGGAATACGACAAGCGCGAGGACCTGAAGGAGGCGGTCGACCGCCGCGAGATGGACCGCGCGATGAAGGCCGCGCTGCGTTAGAGACGTTATGGAAAATGCCGAGCCGCGCCTGCACCTGGTGCTTTTCAACCCCGAGATCCCGCAAAACACGGGCAACATCGGGCGCCTCTGCGCCTATACCGATTGCCGCCTGCACCTGATCAAGCCCCTCGGGTTCAAGATCAGCGACCGCCACCTCAAGCGCAGCGGCATGGACTACTGGTACGAGCTGGACCTGCACATCCACGAGGATTGGGCGGCGTTTCGCACCAGCCCGGCGGCCCCGCGGCGACTCTGGCTTTTCACCAAGCACGCCACGCGGAGCTTTTGGGGCGCGAAGTTCGAGCCGGGCGACGGCTTGTTGTTCGGCAACGAAGGCCACGGCGCGCCCGACTGGTTGCACGAGGAAGTCGGGGAGGCCCAGCGGTTGACGGTGCCACGCTACAGCGCAAAGCCCTTGCGCTCCCTCAACCTGGCCTCGGCCACCGCCATCGCGACTTACGAGGCCCTGCGCCAGTTCGAGGTAGGCGCTTAGCGTAGGGCTTAGGCGAGCAGCCGATACCCGCTTTCACCATTTCTGCAACAGGTGATGGAACCGACTGGCGACGGCTGCGCTCAACAGGCCCCCGCCGATGGCGAGGCGCGACAGGGTGCTATGGTCGACCGGTAGCAGGCCCTGGCCAAGGTCGAGATGCAGGGTGAGGCAGCAGGCGTAACCGATGCCGACGGCGGCAAACACCAGCCAGATGCCGCGGTCGAACAGCAGCAGGGCGGCGGCGCCGAGCAGAACCAGGGCCATGGCCAGCTGAAAGCACTGGACCGCTGGCAGTGCGGGATGGCCGCCGACTTCCGCCGTCTGCACCATGAAGGCAAAATCGACGAGTGGCAGGGCCAACAACAAACGGGCGGCAATCCAGAGGTATTTGCTTTCGAGGATCCAGTCGATGGGGCGGCTGGTGGCCTTCGACTGCCTGGCCTTAGAACTCATAGAGGATGCCGACCCCTCCCAGGAACTGACTGGCGTTCCCTTCCTGATCCACCATCGGGCTGTCGGCGGCGTCACCCAACAGGTTCTTGAAGCGCGCTACGCCCAGAACGCCCCAGTCCTCGGTGATCATGTATTGGGCCCTGAAGGTGAGGCCGATGTCCTTCAGGCCGGCGTCGGCTTCATAGAGGGGTAGACCACTCCGCTCCGCATTGTCGGCGTCGATCCCGAAATAGGTCTGGTTGTAGTCCTCGCTGGCGTAAGTGGAGCCCAGGGAAAGGCCGACGGTGAGGGCATCCGTCACCTGCAGGTTGTAGCTCGCGCCAAAGGAAAACACATAGCCGTCGTAGGTGTCCGAGAGGTCGAACGAGATATCGGCGCCGAGTGAAAGGCGATCGCGAGGGCTCAGCACGCCGCGAAAGGGAAACTGGACGAAGGCGCCGCCTTCGAAGGCATCGTCGATTTCGCGCATCTCACGCACCACCACGTTGTCGATGTCGCTGTTGTCGCGGCCGCTGCGGAAGGAGAGGGTCGGCCCGAATTCGATCCAGGAAAACGGCGACACTTCGGCGCGCAAATCGTTGCCCAGAATCTCGAGCGAATAGCTGCGATACTCCAGCTGGGCGACCACCAGAGGTGAGATCTTTTGGTCGTCGGACCCCTCATATTGGGGGACCGTCGCGATGCCGACCGCGATGAATCCGTTGAAGGTGTCTCCCGTCTCGGCGTGGAGAAGAGAGGTCAGGTGGACGAGCACCAAAGGGAGTAGGGTTCGTCTTTGCTTGGAGCCGCTGAACATTGTAGATCCTTTTCGTAGAGCAATTGTATAGACAGGCTGAGTTCGACCGAATTTAGTAAGGATCCAAACTAAATAAACAAGTAAAAAAGGTGCTATGCCTGACGAAATTCCCCAAGACCCAGAAGAGATTTTTCAGCTGTTTGCGAAGATCAGCATGATCCACAACCACGTAACGACTCAATTCGTCCGCGTGTTGCCGCGTGATCTATCGATGGCCCAGTTCAGCATTTTGCACCACCTGTACCGGCGTCCGGGGGTGGAAAAGACCCCGCTGGAACTGGCCAACCATTTTTTACTGAGTAAGGCCAGTGTCGGAGAAGCTTTGGACAAGCTGGCGAAGAAGGGGTTTGTGGCGCTCAAGAAGAACGAGAAGGATGGCCGCAGCAAGGTCGTGAGTATCACCTCGGCAGGGTTGGAGGCCCATCGGGAGTCCGTCATGGCGATCCAGCCCTTTCTGGCCGAGATGCGCGAGGCTGTCGGGCTGGAAACGTTGCAGGCCGCCAGCGAGATCCTCTACCCCATCCGTGAATGGCTGAGGGAGCAACGGTGAGTTTTTTACCGCCCGACCGTGATTTCTACGGCGCCTTCAGTTCCACGCGGTAGAGTTGCGCTGCGGAGTCGGCAGGCACGAGGTCGAACTGTAACGCATCGGCGACCGACCAGCCGGCGTCTCCCTCCCGCAGCAGCAGCTCGGCCTGCAGCGTCTGTCCCGGCACGTCGATGCTGAGATCGCCAAAGGTGACGTGCAGGAGCGTCTGCTCCGTGTAGAGCCCATACGCCGACGGGTCGCTCGTCACGTCGTTGCGCCCGGCTATGCGGGCGTTGTCGACGGTGGCCTGGGTGTAGAGGTTGTAGCTCGTGGGGTCGTTGACGACGTCGTTGCGGCCGGCGGTGCGGGCGGCATCCACGTCGGCCTGGCTGTGCAGCCCGAGCAGGGACGGGTTTTGCTGGATCGCCTGGATGAAAGCGAGGTCGCTGTGGGTCGGGTCCAGACCGGCGTCGACTTCGGCCTTGTCGCTGAGGGTGTCGTCGTCGGTGTCCGCCTTGGTGTCGGAGGTGCCATAGAGCACGTACTCTTCGTAGGCGGTCAGGCCGTCGCCGTCGGCGTCGGTCAGGTCGGGCGAAAAACGTGCGGTTACCGCCATGTCCTGCTCCACCCGCAGCGTAAAGGGGTTGAGGGTGCTGCTGGTATCGCCGCCCCACGAGCTGAAGATGTAGCCTTGGATCGGTTGGGCGGTGAGGATGGTGGTCTTGTTGTGCTCGACTTCGAGGTTGCCGATCACCTTGCCTGAGTTGGTGGGCGCGATGGTGATCGTAACGGTGTGCAGTAGCTCCAGCGCGTCGCCATCTTCGTAGGGGCCGAAGTCGACCGTGTCGTTCTGGATGCGCCGAAAGTCGGACATGTCGCGGGCCAGGCGCTCAGTGGTGTCGCCGTCCCCGTCCAGGTCCATTGTGTCGGCGGGCAGCAGGCTGTTGACGCCCTGATCGATGCCGACGGAGCCGCTGACGTAGCGGAAGCCGTCATCGAGCGTGCCCAGGGTGCCGTCGGCGCCGAGTGGTCGGGTCGCATCCTGAAACGTAGGCGTGGCGACGATCACCTCGCTGCGGGTGCCGGTGTAGCCGGAGATCATGACCGGGTGCACGGTGGAGGGCAGCGGGGTGTTGGGGTCGAACAGGCGGTCCGAGCCCAGGTCGCCGGGGATCACGATGGAGTTGCGCGTGGGCGCCCCGGCAAAGAGCCAGTGGTCGCCGTCGGGCAAGCGCGGCTGGTAGAACAGGCTGTTGGCGGCAAATGTCTCGCTGGTGATCGCGTTGAGAAAGGTCGTGCGGTAAAAGAGGACCTGCGAGAGGGTGGGGGTAGTGGAGTCGGCTCGCCCGGTGGCGGGGTCGAAGGTGGCGTCCTGGATGAGGGTGCGGCTGATCGTCGGATAATAGCCTACCTCGACGTGCGGCGTGGCGCTGCCGACACTGGTGATGACGATCTGGTCGCTGCCGTGCAGGACGACGTCGAGCGCGCCTTCCAGCCAACTGTCATGCAGCACGCCGGCCACTTGCAGGCGACCGGAGCCTTGGCTGAAGCGGCTGTCCTGGGCCTGCATGGCCGAGTAGGTCGGGGTCGTCAGGTTAACGAAGAGCTCGGTGTCGCTGCGCTCGGCGTTGATATTGGTAAACTGGCAGTCTTCGAGGAAAAAGGAGCCTTGCTCGGCGGCAAAGGGCTGGCTGCTGGTGGTGACGCCGGCGACGGTGCAGTCGATCAGGTGGGTATTGGCCTGGGTGTAGACCAGGGCGCCGGCGTGACTGGTCGCGGAGGGCCCGAAGCGGAAGCGGTCGAGCGTCGTCTCACGCTGATAGCCGCTGTAGAGGATCTGGACGACGTGTTCGCTCAATGCGTCGCCCCCGATATCCCCGCTCAGGATGGTGGCGGCGCCCTGGGCCGGGCGCTCGTCGGCGCTCGTCTCGCTGCCGGTGAAGCCGCCGCGCAGGATGACGGGCTGGGTGACGCGAAAACGGAGGGTGGGGTCGTTGTTGGCGAGGCCGGCCCCCATGTCGGGGTAGTAGGTGCCTTGGGCGACCCATACCTCATCTCCTGCCGCCACCTGGGAGAGCACATCGGGCAGGTAGCGGTAGGCCAGCGTCCAGGACGAGCCGTCGCCGCCCGGGTCGGCCGCCTGGTTGACATACCAGACCCGAGCACTGGCATTGCACGCGAGACCCACGAGCAAGAGAGCGCGCAAAAACGAGTACATGCTGTAATGAGTCGCCGCTTTACCTAAAGATCAAGTAGTGCCCGTAGAATTACCCAAACGGTCCGTGCCTATAAGTATTATTGCGCTTCCCTCTGGGGGTAAAAGCGATCGGGGGCTCAGTCCTGCTGGGGCTTTTCGAGGTGCCCGAGTTCGCGGGCGGGGTCGGTCAGGTCACGGAAACGACGCTTGAGGTCCGGGATTTCCGGAAAGCCGCCGTCCACGTGGCGGTCCCAGATGGTCTCGCCGTTGACCTTGATCACGTAGATGCCCTTGGGCCCGGGGATGAGGCGGATCTCGCCGATTTCGTAGCCGAAGGTGGCAAACAGCTCCTGCGCGGTGTAGCCGGCGCGCAGCCACCAGCGGCAGCCGGGGCAGAAGTGGATTTCGATGCTCGGAAGGCGTTCGTCGGACATGGCGAAAGGGTGGGGAGGGGCTCAACCGGCGTTGTGCGGCCAGTAGGTCACGTGATCGTTGTGGTAGGCGATGAAGCGCACGCTGGAGTCCTGCGAGATGACGATGCCGAGGGCTTCCGGTTCGGCCAGCACGAGGCGGTAGACGGAGCGGTGTCGGGTGCCGTCGGCCCGGGGGTCGCGCGGCTCCAGCCGCTGACCCTCGAGGTCCATGGCCTCCATCACTTCGATCAGGTTATGCGGCACGCGGATCTCGGTGCCGAAGCTGAGGGTTTCAAAGCGTCGGGTGAGCACCAGCGCGCCGTCCACGCGCATGAAGTCGGCGTAAAAGCGGGCCAGCTCGAAGAACGATTCCTCCAGCTCTTCCAGGCCGCCGTCGCGACTTTCGCGGTAGATGCGCCAGATGTCCTCCAGTTGGTCCTTGGGGCCGGCCAATTGGCCGAGGCGCGTCACGATCTGGGAGACGATGCGGCGAAAGCGCAGGTCCGATCCGCTGGGCGTCAGGCTGTATTTGGGCTCCAGCCACTGTTGCGCGATGGCCTCTCCGGGCTCGCCGGAAGGCAGGAAGAGCAGGGTGCCGCCGTGCGAGCTGATGCGGATGAGGCTGATCATGCGCCGCACGAACTGCTGGGCCAGACGGCGGATGATGACGGCGAGGGTGTAATTGCTCCACGCGGCAAAGCCGTAGCGCTCGCGGATCTCGCCGATCAGGCCGCTGCGGCTGCGGGCGAAGCGGGTGCCCAGCCAGTTGGCCTGAAACACATCCAGGCCCCCCATCGAGGTGTGGTGCCCGAAGACTTCGGCCACCTGCTGGTCGTCCAGGTAAAAGGTGATGCGCCCGGGGTCGCGCAGGTGCAGGATGGGGTAGCGGTGCTTGGTCTGGCCCAGGCGGCGGCCGCCGTGCACGGTATTCATCCAGTTGGTGCCGCTGTTGATGATGCCCCAGATGTGATATTGGTCCTTTTCGCGCCAGACACCGAGCAGGGAATGGAAGAAGCCGGCGGCGGGGCTGAGGCGGCGCAGTTCGTCGGCGGTGAGGCGGCGGGAGACGTCGAAGGTATGCACGTGCCAGCCGCTGGGCGGGCCTTCGTCGCTATTGAAGACGCCGGGCGGGGCCAGCACGAGGCGCACCTGCACCGCCTGGCCTTCTTCACGCATCAGGCTGGCCATGAAGAGCAGGTCGATCAACTCGGCGACTTCCTCTTCGCTGGGGCGCTTTTCCAAACCGACCAAGGGCCGCATCAGCATCTCGTAGATGTGCTGGCGGTCGGTGCTGTCGCTGTATTCGGGGGTGATAAAGGGAACCGTTTCCATGGCGAGGCCGGGCCTGTCCCATCACGATGACCGGGATTTGCGCGCTTGCAAGGCCACAACCCAGCTCGACGTCGGAAACCGCTCAGCTTCCGGCCTGGAGGGCTGCAATTGATTGCAGCTGGGGCGCGTCAGAAGCTGATCCCGAGCACGAGCGAACCCCATGAATGCACGCCGTTCTGGCCCTTGAATTCCTCCGTCTGGTGCAGGAAGGCGTAGGCCAGACCCCAGTTTTTCCAGCGCAGATCAAAGCCCCAGACCAGCGTGCCGACGTAGGTGTTGCGGTCGACGCTGTGACTGTCGCGCCATGTGTTGCCGTCGAGGAAGATGTCGTTGGCGGTGGCGGTGCCTTCTACGCCGACAAAGCCGGCCAGGCGGAATTTGCCTTCGTCGACCGACTCTTCGAGGATTTCCGGCCCCGGCCCGAAACGTTCGGTGGGGAAGTGGTAGACGCCGCTGTATTGGCCGAAGCGCAAGAGCGCGCGGCTGAGCAGGGCACTGCGGATGTTGCCCGCGTCGGCGCCGAGCTCGAGGTGCAGGGAGTAGGGCATGAAGCCGAGCGCTTCGCCCGAGGTCAGCTCCCGCCGGTCGCGCAGGAAGAGGTTGAGCGTGGGCTCGTCGTGCAACTGGTCGTTCCACGGGTATTTGGTGCCGCCCAACATGCTGTGCACGGCATGTTGCGTCTGTTCGGCCAGAGAACTCGGCCCCACCATGCCGAGGGCGAGCCCGATGGAACGGGAGTGCTCCTGACTGCCTTCGCGCAGCCACACGCAGCCGCCGAGCCAACCGGCATAGGGGCGGTTGTGCGGCCCGAGGTCGACCCGGTCGGTGTCCTCGGGCGTGAACATGTATTGCGCCAGAAACCAGCCGCCGTTGATGGTGCCCCGTTGCTCCGGCAACAGGTGGTCAGCCAGCGGATTGAGCTGCGAGGGCAGAAAATCGGGCGACTTGTCCGCAAAGATGCGCGAAAGGCGCACGCCGTTGGTGTAGTCCTGATCCGAACCGCTGAAGAGGTCGTTGTCGAACGAGATCAGGGTGTAGTCGGTGGGTACGGCCTGTAGCGGCTGGGAGCAGGCGAGGGCGCTCACCAGGAGGGCGCAGAGCCGTCGGACGCGCTTGCTTGTTATTGTAAACTGCACCCTGTTACCCCTTCGTCAGGTTACGAGTAGCGTCAAACGGACGGGTGGGTTTGTCAGGGGCAGGGGCGCTTATTCAAACTCCGCGCAGTCGTCGGAAGGTTGGTGCACGGCGGCCCCCTGCTGGTAAACCAGTTTGGCCCCGAGGTGCCCGAGGTAACCCAGGGAAAACGCGCCGACGAATGAGCACAAGTAGCTGGCCCCAAGGAGGATGAGGTGCAGCCTGCGCTTGAGGAGGACTTGCGCGAGATCGAAGACGGCGGCGCTGGAGAAGATGGCACCCGCGATGTAGGCCCAGCGCAGGTGTTCCTTCAATACGCCGGGATCACAGATGCGGCGAACCTCGATCGAATAGGCCATCTGGCCGGTGTAGAAGGCGACCCAAAAAGTGGCCAGCCCCAGCCAGAGCAGCAGCGAGTAGCTGAATTTGAGGCCCTTGCCGCCGACGTAGCGCCCGAGCGTCGGGGTCACGAGCGCGAGCAGGCCGGCGACGGTCAGCAGGGCCACTGGGAGGTGGACGGAGAGGGGATGCCACAACTCCGTCCGCCACATCGAAGGCACTTCGGCCATCGAGTCTAGCCTTGGTTATTCGAGCTGCCGGAGCCGAGGATGGTCACGGTGATCGGCTCGAGACGTTGGCCCTTCTTTTCCACTTCCACTTCGACGCGCTGGTTTGGCTCGAGGGCGCTGAACTGCACGTTCTGGCCGTTTTGCATCAACTGCGTCTGATCGGTGAAGTAGAGTTCCAGCGTCTTGTCGTCTGCCGTGTGGACGTAGATTTCCTTCTCCTCGGGGTCGACCTCCTGGGCAATTCCCGTGTAGGTGCCGGAGGGCACGACGTCCGTATCGGAGAGCTCGGCCGAGCCGCCGGCGCCGTTGTCGCAAGCGGTGAGGAGGAAGCTGCCGCAGAGCAGGCCAAAGAGCATCTGGAGTTTCAAGAGCGTACGTTTCTTCATGGTGAGATGGGGATGAGGTTGGTTCTCACGCCAAATCGGCGCAGCGCGCACTATATCGTTGTCTGCCAAAAGGTCAAAGAATCCGCCGGTTTGGGCGCGCTCGCCGTTCGATGTGATAAAATATCAGGGGTGGGCGACCGCGCAGCGTTCAACGCTTTACAGCCCCTACGAATATCTTCCCGCCATGAGCCAGCATTCTCATCACGACCCTCACCACGAGCACGACCACCCACACGATCATCAGGCACACCACGATTGCTGCCACCACCAGGAGGGGCACACCCATGAGGGGGAGGACGTAAAGCCCTCCCGTAACGCCAAGTATTACTGCCCGATGTGCCCGGGCGTGGAGTCGGACGAGCCGGGGGATTGCCCGAAGTGCGGCATGCGGCTGGAGCGCAACCCGGCTTACCGCCCGCCGCAAAAGACGATCTGGACCTGCCCGATGCACCCGGAGATCCAGCAGGACCACCCGGGCACCTGCCCGAAGTGCGGGATGGACCTCGAGCCGGTCGGTGGCGCGGCGGAGGAAGACGACGAGGCGGCGGACGTGTGGCGGTTGGGGCGCAAGACGCTGATCGCGGGTCTGCTGACCGTGCCGATCCTGTTGTTGGCGTTCGACAGCATGGTGCCGGGGCTGTCGTTCGAAGGCTTTTTATCGCGGCGCGTACAGGCCTGGCTGGAGCTGATCATCGCGACGCCCGTCATCCTCTGGGCCGGTGGTATGTTCTTTGCCCGCGGCTGGCGCTCGCTCGTCAATCGCAGCCTCAACATGTTTACGCTCATCGCCCTGGGCGTGGGGGCCGCTTACGTGTACAGCGTAGTGGCAGTGCTCTTCCCGGGCCTGTTCCCGCCGTCGTTTCGACACGAGGGTGAGGTGCAGCTCTACTTTGAGGCCGGGGCGGTGGTGACGACGCTCATCCTGCTCGGCCAGTGGCTGGAGGCCAAGGCGCGCCGCCAGACGGGGCAGGCGATCCGCAGCCTGCTCGACCTCGCGGCCAAGACCGCTCACCGTCTGGACGCGGACGGCAATGAGGAGGAGGTTCCGGTCGAGGAACTGCAGACAGGCGACCGGCTGCGCGTGCGCCCAGGGGAAAAGATCCCGCTCGACGGCAAGATCCTGGAGGGGCAGACGAGCATCGACGAATCCATGATCACGGGTGAGCCGGTGCCGGTGGAAAAGCGCGCGGGCGACAAGGTGATCGGAGCCACGGTCAACCAGACCGGCAGCTTCGTCTTTGAGGCCGAGGCCGTGGGCGAAGAGACCGTGTTGTCACAGATCGTGCAGATGGTGGCCGAGGCTCAGCGCAGCCGGGCGCCGATTCAGAAACTGGCGGACACCGTGGCGGGCTACTTTGTGCCGGCCGTCGTGGGGGTGGCGATCGTTTCCTTTATCCTGTGGGCGATCTGGGGCCCGGCTCCGGCGATGGCCTATGCGGTGGTCAATGCCGTGGCGGTGCTCATCATTGCCTGCCCCTGTGCGCTGGGGCTCGCGACCCCGATGTCGATCATGGTCGGGGTGGGGCGCGGCGCGCAACATGGCGTGTTGATCAAGAATGCCGAGGCCATCGAGCGCGCGGAGAAGATCACCCACGTGATCACGGACAAGACGGGTACGTTGACCGAAGGACGCCCGCAGGTAGGCGAGATCGTGCCCGCGCCGGAGCAGGATGCGAGCGCATTGCTGCGCCTGGCCGCGGCAGTGGAGGCGCAGTCGGAGCACCCGCTGGCCCGTGCGGTGGTCGAGCGCGCGCGTCAGGACGAGCTCGAGCTGGCCCAGGCGGCGGACTTCGAGAGCACCACGGGCGGCGGCGTGCAGGCGACGGTCGAGGGCGCCACGATCCGCATCGGCAAGCGCGACTGGATCGAAGACGCGGGGGTGACGATCCCCGATGCGCTGACGCAGCAGGCCGAGCGCTTGCAGGAGGGCGCCCACACCGTCGTATGGGTGGCCCGCGAGACGACGCTCCTGGGGCTGCTGGCGATTGCCGACCCGGTGAAGCAGACGTCGCGGGCGGCGATCGAGGCGCTGCACGAGATGGGCGTGACCGTGATCATGTGCACCGGGGACAACCCGCGCACGGCCCAGGCTGTGGCCAGCGAGTTGAAGATCGACCAGGTCCACGCCGAGGTCTCCCCCGAGGACAAGCAGCGCATCGTGCGCGAACTGCAGGAGCAGGGACACCGGGTGGCGATGGCTGGCGACGGCATCAACGACGCCCCGGCGCTGGCGGCAGCCGACGTGGGCATCGCAATGGGCACGGGCACGGACGTGGCGATCCAGAGCGCCGGCATCACGCTGGTGAAGGGCGACCTGCGCGGCATCGTGGGCGCGTTGAGCCTCAGCCGGGCCGTGATGCGCAACATCCGCGAAAACCTTTTCTTCGCCTTCGTCTACAACGCCACGGGCGTGCCGATTGCGGCCGGTATTCTCTACCCGTTCTTCGGCGTGCTGCTCAGCCCGATGATCGCCGGGGCCGCGATGGCGCTCAGCTCCGTCTCGGTCGTCAGCAACGCCAACCGCCTGCGCCGCTTCAGCTTCCCGGAGCTGGGCGCGCGCTCACGGTAGCGCGTCGATGGCAGTGAGGGTCAGCCACGCCAGCACGATGGCGAGGCTGAAGCTCCAGAGGGTGCCGATCAGCACGTATTCGGCGAGCTTCTGGCGCTTGGCTTCCTCAAAGCGCAGGATGGACTTGGCCGCGATGAGAAAGCCGATGCCCGCCGGTTGGCCGATGCCGAGCAGGATGAAGATCAGCGCGCGCTCCAGGCGTCCGATTTGCGCCCCGCCGCCGGGTACGCCGTTTTGCAGAGCTTCGCGCAAGGCCTCGTCGCTGTCGGTCATGCGTTCGGCGACCTCGCGGATGAAGTGGCCGGCCCCCAGCACCGCCGCCGACAGGCCGGCGCCGAGCACGATCCACTGGAACCCCCACACGCCCGCCACGTCGAAGGTCAGGCCCAGCGGATGGGTGGCCGCCCAACTGATTACCGCCAGCGAAAGCACGTGCGCGGCCTGGTCTACCGCAAAAGCGGTCGGGCCACCGGGGCAGCGGTTCTTGATCCCGTCGATCAGCAGATGCAAGGCGACAACGCCCAGCGGCACCTGCCACCAGCCCCACTGCTGCACCAGCACGTAGGCCAATGCGCCATGGATCAGCACGTGCAGCAAGAGCACTGGCAGGCGGCCCTTTTCGCGCGCCATCCAATCGCTCTGCAAGAGGAAGTCGCCGTAGGCGTGAGCGGCCAGCAGCAGGATAAACAGGTCTTTCATGGGGTTTCAGGCAAGCTCATTGGCTTGCTTTGTGGATTTGCAAGCGTTTCAACTTGCGCTATCACGCGGGGACCGGAGGGGCAGGCGCGATAAAGGAGCGGGCGCGTTCGAGCACAGGTAGCAGGTGGCTGTGCCAGCAAACCCGCTTGAGCGCATCGGCAATCGACTGGCGGGTGGGGCTCTTGCCGTCGGGCTTTACCGCCAGGGCGTGGCGGGCGGTCTCTTCCTGTGTCCAGCCGCGCAACGCGCCGTAGACGGCCACCGATTCCGGATGCGTCCAGCTGGTGATCTGGAGGTCGAGCAGCGGCAAGACGATGCCGTCCAGCCAATCGGCTTGCGTCATGCCTTGCACGGCGGCCAACCGCAGGCGCAAATCTTCGTCGGCCAATGAATCGAGCGCCGCGCCGGAGAGCACGAACGCCTCGCCGCCGGACTCGCTGATGCGGTCGGTCTGCAGGGTGTCAACCGGACCCAGGCCGAGGCCGATGCGCGTGTCGGCGTTTTGCCGCGAAGGGTGCGCCTTGAGCCCCGCGCGCATGTAGACGGCCGCCTTTAGAGCCAGGGCGGGCTCCTGCAGGCACAGCTGCCAGCTGTCGCCGCGAAACACGTCGAGCTCCCCCACCAGCGCGTCGGGATGCAGCTCACCAAAATCGCGGCACAAGGTCTTGAGCCAGTCAATCAGCTCATCCAGCAGCCCAGCCTCCAGCCGGCTCGACTGCACCAGGTCTCCCGTTAGCACGGCATAGGTTTTCATGGCTGGCCCCGATGCTAAGTCCCTGCCGCCCCGGCGCAAACAAAAGCTGCCCCGCCCGCCGTAACGGGAAGCCCCCAGAGGAAGAAAACGTCGCCCTCGCGGGGAGGGCGACGCGGCCGAGCGCCTGGAACTGATGGAGATCGTGTTTCAATCCGCGCCTTCGCGGGGAGGGCGACTGCGGGGCGGTTAAGCGCCGCAAAGTGAGGGGGGGTAGGCAGGCTTTGCGCGAACCTGCCGGGGTTTTTATGGGCGCTTCGGGTTCGCGTCGAGCCATAAAGGGGGCCGAGGCGCATCCTGACGCGATGCCGACGGCGAAATTGGTGGGCCCACTCGGATTTGAACCGAGAACCAAGGGATTATGAGTCCCCTGCTCTAACCATTGAGCTATGGGCCCGCAAAAAAGAGGGGGGAGACGGCAGGTGTGGAGCTGCCGATGGGGGCAAGGTGGCCGTTGGTAACGACGCTGATAACCTCTTTGAACGGGCATTTGTGGCAATTTGGGGCCCGGGAGGCAACGCCGGAGTTGGCGAAGTTGGCATATGGGGGCACAAAAAAGCCGAAAGCGTGACGGCTTTCGGCGGGGGGAGTGATGCCTCTGGGGCGGGATTGCCTACATCTTGGCGCCGCAGCAGCTGCCGTCGCAACCGCCTTCGCTCATGGCCATGTGGCCGGCATGGTCGGCGGAGCCGTGCATGGCATCATGGTTCATGTGGTGGCCGTCCATGTCGTGCCCGTGCATCGAGTTGCCCTGGGTCTTGCCCTTGCCTTCGCCGGCGATCTGCTCTTGCACGGCGCCGCAGTGGAGCATCTTGCGGCCAAAGTAGGGGTTGGCGATCTTCTGATCGGCCTGGACCCAGTCCGCGCCTTTGCCGCTAAAGGCCATGGGGCAGTGGGCGACGTAGAGGGATTGGTCGTCGCTTACGCCCACTTCCTTCACGAGTTGGGCGACCGTGTGGGAGAGGGTGGCAAAGGGCTGTCGGGCGGCGGCTAGGTCCTGGGCGGCGGCGATGGATTCCGCCGGCTGCCGCAGGGCGGGGTTGCCCTCACCTTCGGTCGCCTGGAGGGCATTGAGGTAGTCCTTGGCGGCCTGGTGCGTCTGCTCGATGTCGTCCTGCGTCAGCGCGTGCTGGATCTTCAGGTAAGGCGCGACGATGGAGTCGACATCGTGGGCGCTGAGGTGTTGCTGCGCCTGAAGCGAGCCGGTGAGCATGGTGGCGAAGGCCATCAGGGCCAGCCAGAGCGTTTTGGTCTGAGGGATCATGATCGAAAGGAATTTTGACGTTTGCGGCGTGCGGACGGGGCACACCATACGCCTTACAACTCACACCGGGCGGCGATCCCTCAAAAAAACTTAGCGCGCGGCGGTCGACTCCAGTGGCTGGACCTCGACGGTCACATGCGGAAACTCGGCCGGGTCGAGGCGCTGGCGGTAGGCGGCGGGGGATTCCGGCGTCTCGCTGACGAGCGCCACGATCACGCTGTGCAAGCCGGGCCCGATCGACCAGACGTGCAGATCGGTCACGTGAGAGTGTCCGTCGTCTTCGATTGCGCTGCGCACTTCCTCGACTTCATGTTCGTGGGCCTGACGGTCGAGCAGCACGCCACTGGTCTGCTTGAGCAGGCCGAGGGACCAGCGGGCGACGAGCAGGGAGCCGACGAGGCCCATGATGGGGTCCATCCAGATCCAGCCAAAATACTTGGCCGCCAGCAGTGCGACGATCGCGGTGACGGAGGTCAGGGCGTCGGCCAGCACGTGCAGGTAGGCCGAGCGCAGGTTGTGGTCGTGGTGGTGATGCCCGTGATCGTTGTGATCATCATCGTGATCGTGGTCATGATGGTGGTGGTGCCCATGCCCATGATCGTGCCCGTGGTGGTGGTCGTCACCGAGGATGAAGACCGAAGCGCCATTGATGACGAGGCCGATGATGGCGACGAAAATGGCCTGGTTGAAGGCGATATCGACGGGGAAGAGCAGGCGGGCAAAACTCTCCCAGGCCATGACGAGCGCAAAGAGCGCCAGCAGGATCGCGCCGGTGTAGCCGCCGAGTGCGTTGACCTTGCCCGTGCCGAAGCTGAAGGAGGCGTCGTGCGCGTGGCGGCGGGCGTAGATGTAGGCAAAGACGTTGATGCTGAGCGCGACGGCGTGGGAGGCCATGTGCATGCCGTCGGCCAGCAGGGCCATGGAGCCGAAGACGATGCCGGCGGCGATCTCGACCACCATCATGGTCAAGGTGATGGCGATCACGATCAGGGTGCGTGATTCGCCTTGTTTGCGCACGTCCTGCCCAAAGCTGTGCTCGTGCTGCCAGTGGCTGAGGTCGATCTTCATGATTATCGCGTCCCGTTTATTTCAAGTAGCTTGCGACGATGTCCTTGATCTCCTGAGAGGCCTCGCGCACGGAGTCGCTGGCCGTATCGTTGCGCAGGATGTGGTGCTCGATGTGTTCGCCGATCAGCTCACGCGTCAGCGAGTTGAGGGCGCCGCGGCAAGCCGCCACGTTTTGCAGCACCTGATAGCAGTCGGTACCTTCCTGCAGCATGCGCTCGACGCCCTCCAGCTGCCCTTTCAGCCGTCGCACGCGCATGATCAGTTTCTTGTTATCCCCGGAGAGGTGAGACATGGATTTACTATACCCCCCTATAGTATATGAGATCAAGTCAAAGTGTCAGCCGACGGGCGGTCTACGAGTACGTGCAGGAGGTAAAACAGTCTAAGCCTTTGGCCATCTGCGACCCTTGCGCGGTTGGCGGCAGAAGCGGGATATTAGGCTTTGTGTTGCTGGATATAGCTTATTGTAATGATGTCGCCGGGTAAGTTCAACTTATAGACACGGCCCCCGATTCCGCCCTAAAGTCATTTGAATGGAAGAGAGCAGCTCCCGTCTAGTCCTTCGCGAAAACGACATCCTCACCCTACCCGGGAGGGGCACGAATCTGGTGGGCGGCCTGACGGTGCCGCACTCCCTGACGAAGCCGGACGTGCACCCGTACGATGCCGTTTCGTGGGTGCGCAAGACGGCCGAATTTCAGAAATTCCAGCGCGAGGTGGAGGTGCCCGAGCACTGGGGGCCGCAGGCGGTGAACATCACGGCGGGCAAGTACCTGTTCGGCTCTTCGCCGGACCAGCCGCAGTATGAGGACTCCTTCCAGCAGCTGTTCGATCGCCTCGCCAACACCTACACCGTGTGGGGCTGGAAGCACGGCTACTTTGCCGCGCTCGAAGACGCCAAGGCCTTCAATTACGAGCTGAAGCATATGCTGGTGCGCCAGATGTGGGCCCCGAACTCGCCCGTGTGGTTCAACGTGGGCCTGTGGGAGCAGTGGCGCTGGGGCCGCCCGGACCTGCGCGAGCTGTTGGGCAATCGCGGCAACAAGGCCTTCAAGGCGCACGTCAACGAATCGACCTCCGAGCTGGTGATCGACGAGATCTCCAACGTCTACGCGCACCCGCAGGCCTCCGCCTGCTTCCTGACCGAGGTCGGGGACAGCATGGAGAGCATCCTGCACCATCAGGTGACCGAAGGGCGCATCTTTGCGTCGGGCTCCGGGGTGGGGGTCAACCTCTCGAGCCTGCGCTCCTCGTTCGAACCCATTGCGGGCCGCGGGGCGTCGTCGGGCCCGATCCCGTTCAATCGCGGGTGGGACACCATGGCCGGGGCGATCAAGAGCGGCGGCAAGACGCGCCGGGCTGCCCGCATGGTCATCATGGACAGCGACCACCCGGACGTCTTCACCTTTATCACGACGAAGAAGGAGCAGGAAGACCTGGCCAAGATCATCCTGCGCGAGCACAACCTGCACGCCCAGTTGCTGCCGCTCGCCCGCGAAAAGCGCCTCAACGGCAGTCCGGCGGAAAAAGTCGCGGCGGAAGTCATCCTCACGCTGCCGGTGATCAACGACACCGCCTACGACCCGGGCATGGACGGCCTCGTCTACGCCGATACCATTTCCCACCAGAACGCCAACCACTGCGTCTCCCTCAAGCCCGATTACTGGACCGCCTATTACGCGGAGGGCAACTACCGCACCCGCTGGATCACCCAGCCCAATCAGGTGCAGGACACCTTCAAGGCGGAGGACCTGCTCAAGGCGATCGCCGACTCCGTCTGGGCCAATTCCGAGCCCGGCATCCACAACAGCGACTGGATCAATCTCTGGAGCCCGTTCAAGGCGGTCACGACGATCAACACGTCGAACCCCTGCTCCGAATACTTCGCCCCCAACGGCACCTCGTGCAACCTCTCGAGCTTCAACGCCAAGGCCTTCGTGGATACCGGCAAGCGCGATGTGGATGTCGAGACGCTGCAACACTGCGCCCGCCTCGCGATGCTGTGCGCCGACCTCAACGTGGAGGAGGGCGGCTTCCCGACTCCGGAGGTCGCCGAGGGCACCTACCTGTACCGCACCACGGGCATCGGTTACGCCAACCTCGGCGGCGCGCTCATGGCCCTGGGCATCCCCTACGACAGCGACGAGGGCCGCTGGATCGTCTCCCAACTCGTGAGCATGCTCAGCGCCTCCTGCTGGGTGGCTTCGGCCGAAATGGGCCGCGAGCTGGGCAGCTACCTGCAATACGAGCAGACGCGCGAGGACCTGCAGCAAGTGCTGACGCTGCACACCGCCGTGCAGGACTTTGCCCAGCGCCTGCCGCAGCGCGGCCCCAAGCAACAACAGAAGCTGCTCGGCGAGCTGGAAAAGAAGTACCCGAAGAGCGCGCGTTACCAGCAGCTGGGCCTGCGTCAGGCGCTCGACGCGCTCGCCCGCTCCTTCGAGTCGCCTGCGAGCATGAAGAAGGAGTGGACCGAGTGGGCGATGCCGTTGGCCAAGAAGACGATGGAGCTTTGGCAGGCCGTGGGCAAGGAGCCGGCTTTCCGCAACAGCTTCGTGTCGCTGCTGGCCCCGACGGGCACGATCAGCGCTCCGCTCTCCTGCTACGACGCGGGTACCACGTCTGCCGAGCCGGACTTCAGCCTCGTGAAATACAAGATGCTGGCCGGCGGCGGCATGTTGACGCTCTTTAACGAGATCGCGCTCGAGGGCCTGTTGACGCTGGGCTACAGCGAACGCCAGGCCACGGAAGCCGCGTTGGAAGTGGCGGGCGTGAAGGGGCTGTTTGCGGTCTGTCGCCAGTCGCTGGAGCGCGTGGCCAACCACTTGAGCTTTACCGACATCGCGGCCGGCCCCGTGCGCCAGGCCTTCCAGAAGCTGCGCAACGCGGCGGCGGGACAGGGCATGGAAGAACTGCTGGCCGACTTGCAACGCCGGGAGTTCGCGCCCGATCTTTCGCCCGACGAGCGTCTGTTGCTCAACGGCAAGGGCCACATGGAGGCGCTCCCGTGGCTGAAGTCCGAGCACCTGCCTGTCTTCGATTGCTCGATGACCGGCGGGGCCGACGGCAAGCGCTTCATCCAGCCCAAGGGCCACATGCGCATGCTGGGCGCGATCCAGCCCTTCATCAGCGGCGCGACCTCCAAGACGGTCAACCTGCCCGCCGCGGCCACGCCCGAGGTGATCCGCGAGTGCCTGGTCGACTGTCACCAGATGGGCATCAAGTGCGTCGCGCTCTACCGCGAGGACTCCAAGGGCGTGACGGTCTTCCAGACGCAATCGCCCGAAGGCCGCCGTTGGGAGATCAACCGCGTGTGGAACGAGTTGGTGCATCAGGTCGCCCACACCACGGAGGATCTGATGACCGAGGCCGCCAAGCCGCGCCGGACCAAGCTGCCCGGCGTCCGTCACGCACAGACGGTCAAGTGGTCGATCGGCGGCAGCATGGAGGGCTTCCTCACCGTGGGCGTCTATCCGGACGGGCGTTGCGGCGAGATCTTCGGCTTTGCCGGTCAGGCGGGCGGCTTTGCAGGCGGCATGTTCGGCGCGTTCTGCAAATCGTTCTCCATCTCGCTGCAATACGGCGTGCCCCTGCCGTCGCTGATCGAGTCGTTCCGCTACGTGAGCTTCGATCCGGCGGGCTTTACCAAGGTGGGCGACGGCCCGAACCAGACGTCGATCAACAGCTGCAAATCGGTCATCGACCTCTGTATGCAGATCCTCGAATGGCTCTTCCCGGAGGACAACGATTACCGCCTGCGCAGCTTTGAAGGCAGCCGCCAGATCGGCGAGTTCGAGGTCGCGGTATCGCCCGCGGTGCCGTTGCCCGAAGCCGAAGCGCCCGACGACGGCCTGCCCGCCAACAAGTCGGCCATGACCTGCCCCAAATGCGGCAGCCTCAGCTACGTGCTCGATGGCAAATGCCGGTCCTGCCGCTCCTGCGGTTACAAAGACGGCGGTTGCGGCGAGTAGCGCTGGTGGTGTGCCCGCGAGTGTTTTCCTCCACGCTGGTGACACCCGCTTCGGGGTGCGCTGGCGGGGTGGGTGGCTATGGGACCCCTTCAGGGTCCGTGGGTGTGTGTCGGGTGGACCGGGGGTCTTCGCTGCGCTCGACGCCCCGGCTACGTTATAGCATCCCTCCGGGATGCGGAGTCGTGCGCCGGGTGGTGTGCCCGCGAGTGTTTCCGTCTTCGCTGATGGCACCCGCTTCGGGGTGCGCTGGCGAGGTGGGAGGTTCCGGTGGTGTCAGCCGCTGAGGCGGCTTCAACCACCGGCTACAGGCTGTGACCCCTCCGGGGTCGGGTTGCGGGGGAACGTTGTGAAGGTAGAGCACAGCGTCCACGAAAGCCGCCGAATGCCGGACGCGTTTTGAAGTGCGGGATTCACCGGCAAGCTGAAGGCTTGCCATAACGTAGCCGGTGGTTGAGTCCGCGCAGCGGGCGACACCACCGGTAACGGCGCGCCAATGGAGGCACCTTGAAGAGGTGCCATAGGGGTGCGGGGACTAGGGCGTCGGGCGGGGGGCTTCGTGGCGGTAATCCGTTCCGCTACGGCTTCGGCTCGACGCGACCGATGATGACCTCGCGGTTGTGTTTGAGGATGCCGAGCAGGCGCCAAGGGTCGGTGGGATCCCAGCAAATGGCCTGGCCCTCCATGGGCATGGGCAGCTGGCCGACCCAATCGAGTTCGGCGCCGCCGGTGGGGAACTCGAGGATGTAGAGCTGGGCGTGGTCGTGCCCGGTCACATAGAGGCGTCCGTCGGGGCCGAAGCCGCCGCCGCTGAAGGAATAGGGGGCGCACAACTCCACCAGCTCGGGCGGAAAGACGTAGCCGCCGACGCGGCGCCATTGCGCGTCGAACACCACCAGTTGGGCCCAGGACGGGTCGCGGCTGGGCTCGGCGGCGCGCTGGCCGTAGTGGGCGAAGCAGACATACCAGAGCCCGTCGCGACGGTCGATCCAGGTGCACGAGCCGTAGGCGATGCCGAAGCTGTGGCTGCCGACGTGTTCCAGCGTTTTCGGGTCGAAGATCTCAATCGAGCTCCACATGGGCACGCCCGGGTAATTGGAGTGGGCGACGAGCAACTGGCCGTCGCGCACGATGCCGGCGTTCATGTGGATCAGCGGCTCGCCTTCGGGGCATTCCCAATGGGCCGTCGCCCGGCCCTCGGCAGCGTATTTGGTCAGCTCGTAATTGCTGATGACGAAGTAGCTCTCGCCATCGGTCGCGACGCCCTGCTTGGCTTCCGGTGCGTCGAAGCGGCGCGTCTCGGTGAATTGCAGGTCGCTGGAGGGCGCTTGCGGTGCGGCGTGTGCGGCGGCGCAGAGCAGGAGCAGGAGGCCGCGGAGGCAGGTGGGTAGAGAGATCGGCATGATGGAAAAAAAGGTGGGGGACAAGGAGGCCGCGGTGGACGGATCCACCGCGGCAGGTAAGGGTTAGTTGTGTTGGCGGGCTAGTAGTTCCAGTTGACGCCGACGCGGTAGGTGCGGCCGTAGACTTCGTAGCCGGGGTTTTCGGCGAGGTACTGCTCGTTGCCCTGATAGGTCTGGTAGGGCTCGTCGGAGAGGTTTTCGCCGGAGACGTAGACGCTGAAGTTTTCGGTGAAGTCGTAGCTCGCCTTGGCCGACCAGGTGGTGCGGGAGGCGATGTAGATGTCTTCATCCGTGGAGCCGCCGACCTCGAGCAGCGCGGCATCCTGGTAGCTGTAGGCGACGCGGAGCGAGAAGCCGTGGTCTTCGTAGTAGACCTGGGCGTTGAAGAGGCGGTCGGGCTGGTTGAAGAACGGCAGTTCTTCGCCCGGGCGCTGGAAGACCTTTACGCTACTGTCGATCCAGGTGGCGTTGAGCAGGGTGCCGAAGCCCTTGAGCGCGGGGATCAGCTGCTCGAAATCCTGCTGATAAGTCAGCTCGAGCCCATTGATCTCGCCATCGTCGGCGTTGTTGAAGGTCTGCACCTCCACGGTGTTGAAACGGATGCCGTTGATCGTTTGGTCGAGGCGATCTTCTTCAAACGCGTAGATCGCGTTGTCGATATCCTTGCGGAAGACCGCGACGCTAACGTTGCCCGATCCGTCCTGGAAGAAGTAGGAGGCGGAACCGTCGAAGTTGAGCGACTCGTAGGGATCGAGATCGGGGTTGCCGATCTCCAGGCTCCCCTCCTCATAGTAATCGGTGCCGAGCTGGTTGGAGGCTTCGTCGTCGTACTCCAGGGTGGAGATGGGCGCCATGTCCGGGTAGTCGGGGCGACCGATGGTGGAGCTGAGGGCGGCGCGCAACAGCACTTGATCGGTGACCTTGTAGTAGAGCTGGAGGTTGGGCAGGAAGTTGTCGAACGCGTTGGTGCCCTGCTCCTCGCTCACCGTGCCCGTGGTGTCGTTGTACATGTAGGCCTTGATGTCGACATCGGTCCACTCCATGCGCGCGCCGCCCAGGAGGCGCAGCCTGGAGGTGAGGTCGTAGGTGCCCATGGCGTAGACGGCGAGGATCTCTTCGGTCAGCGAGTAATCGTCTTCGACGGAGTTGGAGAGCGAGCCCGACTCGTCGTATTCATATTGGTCGCGGTACTGATTGAAGTGGGCGTTTTGTGCCGGGATGTTGGCGATGTAACCGGGCAGGGAGTCGTAGGCGGCCGGACCGAACGGGTGGTGATCCAGGTGGTTGTAGCTGGCGTGCGGGATGCCCAGCGTGCCGTAGTTGCCGATCGACTGGCTGTAATAGGCTGGATCGCCCTCCCAATTGTAGCGGTTGTCGTCGTCGTTGACGGACTTGTCGCGCGTGAGGTATTTGAAGCCGGTCTTGAGCGTGGTGGGGCGCTCGGCGATGAAGCCGTCCCAAGTCAGGTCCGCCTTGCCGGTCCAGGTCTCTTCCTGGACTTGGGAGGTGATGTAGCGGATACGGGTGATCTGGTTGAAATCCGGCTCGTCATACCTGGCGTCGCCGCCCGGCCAGCGAGCGTTGCCGTCGGCGTCGTTGCCCGACAGCGGGGTAAAGACGGGGAAGAAGCCGCTGACGTCCCAACTCATGACGGCATTGGCGGCGTCGGCCGCGCCACCGGTGCTGCTGCGCGTATCGGCTTCCATGCTCGATTCGTAGTAGTTGAGCACCGGATTTTTCTCCTCGGCCTTGGTGTAATTGCCCGAGGCTTCGAGCTTCAGGCCGTCGGCCAGCTCCTGTTCCCCGCCCAGCACGATTTGGGAGACGGGGCGGATCTGCTTTTCGTAGCGCACTTCGGTTCCCGCCTCGGCGCGCGTCACATAGCCGCTGGTGGCGGAGGTGACGCGCGCGTCGTCGGCGTCGATGTTGCGCATGCGGAAGGTGTATTCCGGGCGGAACTCGAAGTCGGTGTAGCGCGTGTAGTAGGCGCGCAGGTAGTAGAGACTCCCATACTGCGGGCGGAACTCGAGGTTGGCGTTCACCCCGTAGCGTTCGCGCTCGCCGTCGGCGGAGCCGAGCTTCGAGCGTTCGGGCAGGCGCACCTCACCATAGGCGTTGGCTGTGCCGTCGGCGGCGACGTAGTCGTCGAGCGTGAACCAGTCCCGCGCCTCGGCGAGGTAAGAGACGTATTCGCGATAGGAATAGCTAGTGCCGACGTAGAGGCCCCAGGTTTCGTCGGGGCCGAAGCGGAAGCCGGCATTGGCCTCGCCGGAGTAGATTTCGGCATCGGGCGCCTGATCGTTGTAGCCCCATTCGAAGCTGCCGTAGGTGAAGTAGCCGTCGTGGTCGAAGGCGCTGGGCGTGCGGATGTTGATCGTGCCGCCGATGGCCTGGCCGTCCATGTCGGGCGTCACGACCTTGATCACCTCGATCTGGCTGAGCGAGTTGGAGCCCAACACGTCGAGCGGTGCGGCCCGGCCCGAGCGACCGTCGGTGTCGGAAACGGCGATCGTCTGTCCGTTGAGCGTGACGTTGTTGAGGATCGGGTCGACGCCGCGGATGGAAACGTAGCGGCCTTCGCCCTGGTCGGATTGCAGGTAGAGGCCCGGCAGGCGTTGCAGGGCCTCGGCGATGTTGCTGTCGGGCAGCTTGCCGACGTCGTTGGCGTTGACGACTTCGAGGTAGTTGGTCGATTCCGCCTGTTCACGCATGGATTCGAGCCATGAGCGGCGGAAGTCGCCCTGCACTTCGAGGTCGGGCAGTTGGAAGACGGGCGTATCGTCCTCGCGGGCAGCGTTTTGGCCCCAGGCGGCGATGGTCGTGGAACCGATCAGGCCGGCGGAGAGCAGCAGTCGAGTCAATTTCATGAGGTCAGCTGTAGTTTGAGAGAAACTACAAGAATTACCCCCTACGATTGGCCTTCTGGTGGAGATTCTGTGACAGCTGTACAAAGAAAAAGGCGCGCCGCTCAGTAGAAGCGGCACGCCTGCTCAAAGGAGAAACTTAACGGCGATCGGGCTATTTGGCCGCACGCACCTGCACGTCCGGCCGCTTGGGCAGGGGCGCCTTGGGATCGAGGTAGAAGCTCGGGTGCGGGGGCTGGTTGTAAGCGACGTTTTGCCAGGCGAGGGCTACGCGGTATTGCGGGTCGTGCAACAGCGTGTAGAGCCGGTATTCGGTGGGGATGGTGGTGGTGTAGACGCGCAGTTCCTGATTGTCGCGCGTGCGCCAGACCACTTCCTCGCGCCAGTCGCCCCAGATGTCGCCGCTGATGGCGGGGGTTGCCTTGGTGCCGTTGTTGGAGGTGCAGTTGTGGGCGATGAGCAGCGGCACCAGTTCCTCGTCCTGCCAGTTCCACTTGAGGATGAAGTTCTGGTCGAGCAGCTCACGCAACAGGTCGCCGTCCCACCAGATGGCGAAGTTGGTCGGCAGGCCACGCGGTTTGTCCAGCACGCGTTCACCCTGGGCGTTGTAGATGCCCTCCATGCCGGCGCCTGCTGCCCAGGATTCGGAGCCCGGCCAGCGCGGATCCATGTTCAGGGCCAGGCCACGCCCCGGCCCCTCGCCCTTGTCCATGCCGGATTCCGCCGCGTGGACGGAGGGGATGGTAAAGATGGGCTCGCCGGTGGCGGCGTCGCGCATGCTCATGCCCTGGTCGTCGAAGCGTTCCTGGATATCGAAGATCTCGAGGCCGGGGTGGGAAGGGACGTGATCGGTCACATGCAGGGCGTCACCGTGGCCCCAGCCGGTGGAATGGAGCCCCGTGCCGTCGTCGTCGATCACCATGGCGCCGTAGACGATTTCCTGGCGGCCGTCCTCGTCGACATCGGCCGAGGCGAGGTTGTGATTGCCCTGACCGGCGTAGGCCTGATTTTCCTCGCTGGCGGAACTGTCGAAGACCCAACGCTGGGTCAAGTCCTGGCCGTCCCAATCCCAGGCGGCCAGCACGGCGCGGGTGTAGTAGCCCCGGCACATGACGGCGCTCGGGTGCTCACCGTCGAGGTAGGCCACGGTGGCGAGAAAGCGGTCCATGCGGTTGCCGTAGCCATCGCCCCACACCTCGGCCATTTGCTCCTGCGTCGGGTTTTCGATCGTGGGGTGGCGGCTGGGCACGTAATCGACGGTGTCGAGCGCCTTGCCCGTGGTGCCTTCAAAAACGGTCAGATATTCCGGACCGGTGATGATATAGCCGCGCTCGTTGACGTAGTCTGCATCGGCATCGCCGATGGTCTGGCCGGTGCCGTCGACCGTGCCGTCGGCCGTCTTGCAGATCACTTCCGCGCGGCCGTCGCCGTCGAAATCGTAGACCATGAACTGCGTGTAGTGCGCACCGGCGCGGATGTTGCGGCCCAGGTCGATCTGCCAGAGCAGCGTGCCATCAAACTCGTAGGCCTGCAGGTAGACGGGGTCGGTGACGCCGGGGCGGGAATTGTCCTGCGAACTGCCCTCCTGCTTCAGGACGATCTCGAGCGCGCCGTCGCCGTCCAGATCGGCCACCGAGGCATCATTGGGCGTATAGCCTTCCGGCGTCTGCAAGGGGATGCGGTGGTAGGGTAGGGGCTCCGAACCCGCCTCCAGCGTATAGCCGGGGTCGTCGGTCGAGACCTCGTTGCCGTTCACGACCGGGACGACCTCGTAGGTCGTTTCGCGTTCGAGGGACGGGCGTTGATCGACGAACCAGGTGGGGCCGCCTAGCGGCTGCGCGTTGAGCTTCACGCGGCCACCGTGGTCTTGCCCGCGGGACTGGAACGCGCCCCAGTCGGTGTCGTGCTCCGGTTTGGCCGTGAGCCGGTAGACGTTAAAGGCGACGTTGTCGGCGTCGTCGGCCAGCAAGCGCCAGCTGACAAAGACCTTGCCGTCGGGCTGGTGCACGGCCACGACGCCTCGGTCGAGGTGCTCCACCAGCGGCTGGGCTTGCGCGGAAAGGGTGAGGGTCGCCAACAAGAGGGAGAGGGTAGGGCGTAACATACCTGATCAGCCTACGCCATGGCCGCCACAAGCGCAGCTGTCCCAAAGTCTGCACGTCTGAAAAAAGTGTTTGCGCGGCGAGAGCCTTCCGGTGGTGTCGTCCGCTACGCGTCCTCAACTGCCGACTACGTTATGGCAAGCCTTCAGCTTGCTGGTGGATCGGATGCGGGAGGGGACCACGATCGGCTCGCGGCTGAACAATTTTGCATCTACGCCCCGCTCTCGTTGTGGCTGTCGGTGCCTCTTATTGCCTTGTGGTCAGTGTTAAAAAGCGCATCGCGTAACTTTGTTCCCCGCCATAAACGGCGGGGCGCCGCATCCCGGTGGGATGCCAGCTTGTAGCCGGTGGTTGAGCCCACTTGCAGGAGATGCCACCGGCCGCCCTGGAAGCGGTGCCAGCAGGCTCCGGAACAAAAAAGGCTCCGATGTCTTCACGTCGGAGCCTGCAAGCTGATGGAATGGATCCGCCGGCCTACGGCTCGAGCAGGACCTTGCCGAGTTTGGGCGAGGTGCTGGCTTCGAGGGCCTGGGCGAAGTCCTGGATCTTGTAGGTCGCGGAGACCGGGGCGCTGATCACGCCCGTGCGCATGAGGTTGAACAGGTTGTCGAACATCACCTGGATGCGCTCGGGAGAGTTGTCCCGATACCAGCGGTCGAGCCAGAAGCCCTTCAGGCAGATATCGTTGAAGATCAGGTAGCGCGTGGGCCAGCGCACGGCCTCGAAGGTCATGGCACCAAAAGTGATGTGCGTGCCGCCGCGCGAGAGCGCCTTGACCAGTCGGATCGCGCTTTCGCCCCCGACCGAGTTGAAGGCCAGCGTCACTTCGCCGCCGTCGGTCAACGCCTTGACCTGCTTTTCGTAGCCGCTGTCTTCGGTCACGACCACATCGGCGCCGTAGCCCTTCAACGGCTCGATCAGCTCCTCGCGGCGCACGACGTTGAGGGTGCGCAGGCCGAGGTACTTGGCCATCTGGATCGTGAAAAGGCCCACGGCGGAGTTCGCGGCGTTCTGGACGATCCAGGAGCCCTCGTGGATGTTTGCGTCCCGCAGGATGCGCCAGGCCGTCGGCGGGTTGACCCACGCCATGGCGGCGAGGTCGAGGTCCACATCGGCGGGCACCTTCCAGACGTCCTTGGCCGGGACGACGGCAGCGGTCTGCCACACCCCCGCATTTTCGGGGAAGCGGATGCGATCGCCGGCGCGCAAGTGGGTGACCTCGCTGCCGACTTCGATCACTTCGGCGACGCCTTCGCGACCGCCCACGGCCGGTAACTCGGCCAGCTTGCCGTAACTGCCCAGCACCATGCCGAAATCGCTGGGATTGATCACGGCCTTGAGCAGTTTGATTTTCACCTCCTGCGGGCCCACCTCTGGCAGAGGCCGTTCCTCCAGGCGGAGGACGTCGGCAGGCTTACCGTGTTCGTGATAAGTAATGGCGAGGGTTGTATCCACGAGACATAACCTGTCACTACGTGCGGGGGTTCGCCAGAGGAAATTAAGAGAAAATCCAGTCCAGCGCATTTAAATCTTCCCCTTTGCGTTTGCGGTCGACCGGCCACGCCGCAAGCTTGCACCAACGGAATTTCACACTATGGAGCATCCTTTTCTCGACGACCGCCTGGAGATCCGCTGGAGCCAATTGACGCCTGAACGCGTGCAGCCCGACATCGAGCTCGCCCTCAAACAGGCCCAAGCCGCCGTGGATACCATCGCCCAGCGCGACCCGCTCACGCTGACCTTCGAGAACACCTTCCACGCTCTGGAGGCCGCCACCGAGCAGCTGCAGCACGCGTGGGGGCTCGTCAGCCACCTCGATTCGGTCCGCAACTCGGGCGCCCTGCGCGAAGCTTACAACGCCATGCTGCCCCAGGTGACCGCGTTTTTCGCGCGCATCCCGCTCAACGACGCGCTCTACGGCACCTTGAAGGCCTACGCCCAGAGCAAGGCCGCTCAGGAGTTGACCCCGGTCAAACAGCGCTACATCGAAGAGACGCTGGCCGACTTCCGCGAAAGCGGGGCCGAGCTGCCGGCCGAGAAGAAGGAGCGGCTGGAGCAGATCGAAAACGAGCTGTCGCGCCTGACCCAGAAGTTCAGCGAAAACGACCTCGACGCGACCAACGCCTACGAGAAGATCGTGACGGACGGGTCCCTGCTTACCGGTCTGCCCGAATCTGCCAAAGAAGCCGCCCGGGAAAGCGCGCTGCGCAAGGGCCACGGCACCGAAGAGGCCCCGCAGTGGCGCTTTACCCTGCAGGCCCCGTCCTTCATGCCGGCGTTGAAGTACCTCGATAGCGATGACCTGCGTCAGGAGCTCTACCAGGCCTTTGCCCAGGTGGCCGCCCACGGTGAGCACGACAATACGCCCATCCTGCGCGAGATCCTGCAACTGCGCCAGGAAAAGGCCGAGCTGCTGGGCAAACCCCACTTTGCCGATGTGGTGCTCGAACGCCGTATGGCCCGTCACGGCAAGGCCGCGCTCGACTTCGTCGAAGACCTGCACCGCAAGACCAAGCCGGCCTTCGATCAGGAAAACGATGAGCTGGAAGCATTTCGCGCCGAGCAGACGAACACGCCCAAGCGTCACCTTGCGCCCTGGGAGGGTGCCTACTGGGCTGAAAAGCTGCGCCGCGACCGCTACGATTTCGACGAGGAAGAGCTGCGCCCCTACTTCCCCATCGCCCGGGTCGTGGAGGGCATGTTTGCCCTCGTGGAAAAGGTCTTCGGCGTGCGCATCGGTGAGCGCACCGGCGTCGACAAGCCCGAGGTCTGGCACGAAGACGTGGAGTTTTACGACGTCATCGACGCCCAAACCGGCGTCAACCTCGGCTCGTTCTATGCCGACTGGTTCCCGCGCGAAGACAAGCGCAGCGGGGCCTGGATGAACCATCTGCGCACGGGCGAGCGTCCGCCTCAGGGCCAATGGACGCCCCACCTGGGGTTGATGGCCGGTAATCTGACCCCGCCCACCGGAGGCAAGCCGGCCCTGCTGACCCACCGCGATGTCGAGACGATCTTCCACGAGTTCGGCCACCTGCTGCATCACCTGCTCGGAGAGGTCGAAATCAAGGCGCTCAACGGCACCAACGTGGCCTGGGACTTCGTGGAACTGCCCTCGCAGATGATGGAAAACTGGTGCTGGGAGCGCGAGAGCCTCGACCTGTTTGCCCGCCATTACGAAACCGGCGAGCCCATCCCGGAGGGACTCTTCGCCAAGATGAAGGCCGCGCGCAACTTCTTCGCCGCCCGCTTCCAGATGCGTCAGCTGAGCTTTGGCAAGATGGACCTCGAGATGCACCTGAACCCGGGCCGCTTCCTCGAGGGCGATCTCGATGCGCAGCTCGACGAGGTCTTGCGTGACTACCTGACGCCGACCGAGCCGCGCGCCGCCCACATCATCCGGCAATTCGGGCACCTCTTCAGCAATCCCACGGGCTATGCCGCCGGCTACTACAGCTACAAGTGGGCGGAAGTGCTCGATGCCGACGCCTTCACGCGCTTCCAGAAAGAGGGCCTGATGAACCCCGCGGTGGGTCGCGCGTTCCGCGAAAACGTGCTTTCCAAGGGCAACAGCGACGATCCCGCCGTGCTCTTCCGCAACTTCATGGGCCGCGATCCCGACCCGCAGGCTCTGCTCAAGCGCCTCGGCCTCGTGGCGTAGCCCTGCTTGGGGCAATCGCACGCCTTTGGTCGTGGCTGGCACCTCTTCAAGGTGCATCCAAAGGCGTGACGGCAACCGGTGGTGTCGCCCGCATGGCGAGCTCAACCACCGGCTACAGGCTGGCATCCCCTCGGGATGCCGGAACCTCTGGTGGGCGTAGTCTCCAGACAAGCCGCCTCATCCGGTGAGTCGACGGTGTGTGAGGGCAGGAAACACCTCTCACGCCATCCAAAGCGAACTCGATTCGCACTCCATCGTGCGGCCTGCGGAGCTGCAATAGCGCTTGGCAACGCCCGACCTGGCGGTTAGATTAGGTGCGTGGCAATGGGCGAGACAGGTTATCGGCAACGCACGCTCGGGCTGGGCAAGGTAGGCCCGGAGGGCAGCCTGTGGCCGACGCTGGTCTGGATCGCCGTGTTGATCGAGATCGGCTACCGCCACGGCATGGCGCTCTGGGCGCAAGCGGATCGCCTGCGCGCCGGCGCGACTGCCTACCTGCACGCTACCCCCGAAGCCCAGTGGCCGGCTCCGATCCTCGATTCGGTCGAATCGGAGATGCGCTTCGGCCTCATCATGCTGGTCCTGGTGGCGGCAGGCCTCTGCATTTTACTGATTCGGGCCTGGCGGTGGCTGCGCGCGCCACGGGCAGAAGTCACCCTGCACCAGCTGAGCTACCGTCCTCACGTCGCCACCGCCGGTTATACGATCCAGCTCCAGGACATGACGCGCATCAGTCTCAATGCGCGTGGCGAGTGCGGTCTCGTGCTGCGTAACGGCGAGTTTTTCCTGCTGGGCCAAGGCTGGCCGCGCAAGCGGAGCGAACTGCTCTACCAGTTACTGCTCGACCGCGGCGTCGCGGGTGATCCCCTGCCGGCCGAGGCCCGATGGCAAGCCTGAGGGGTCCAACTCGGGAACTGGCGTAAGCGACCTTGAGTAACGTGCTTAACATTTGCGCGATTGCCGCTTGCCGGGTTATGCGATATTTGTCATCGTAGCCCAACCTGAAAGGCAATGATGATGCTCACTCCGCCCCTTGCTGCCGCGGGCCCGGCGATCGAAATCGAACGCGGCAAAAAGATCTGGGTCCTTCCCACCCTCGGCCTTGTTGCGGCCTTGGGCGTGTTTATTCTCCACCTTACGGTCTTCGTCGACAGCGTGGCCGCGCTGTGGGTCGATGCGGCCATCGCGGCCTTCCTCCTCACCATCGCAATCCGCCTGGGCTGGATCGCCTACCGGCTCTACCGCACCCCCTTTGCCCGCATCGAAGACGGCGTGTTGACGCTTTACGACAGTAACAGCTTTCGTAATCGCCAACTGCGAACCGACGAGATCCAGTCGTTTCACCTCGAACCCAACGCCAGCGTCAGCCTGCAACTGAGCCAGGGACGCCGCATCCCGGTGAAATTCTTTGGACTGGAGGAAAGCCAGCAGCTGCTCTTTATCGAGCGGTTGCGCGAAATGGGCATCCCCAGCCGCTAAACCAAACCAGCAGGCACCGTATCCGGAAGCCTGCTGGCAAAAGAACCCGCTAACGAGCATTCTAAGCCGTGCGGCGGCGACGGGTCCATAACAGACCGAGAGCCGCCATCCCGGCGAGCCCGGCATAGGTCGCGGGCTCCGGCACGGTAGAAAAAGCGGTATCGACGTTGTCGACCGTCAGGAAATTGGTGCCGTTGTAGTCGATAAAGATCGAATTCACCGGTGTATCGCTGACGAAGCCCCAGAACGTATCCGCATCGCTCATGGCCACGGAATCGACCATGACGCCATTAACGTAGATCGCGGCAGGGCTGGTTTCCGTCACCACCGATCCCGAGAAATCCGTCAGAAACAGGTCGAACGACATGGCGTAGACAAAGCCCTCGTCGATCGAGAAGTTGAAGCCGTTGGTGCTGTTGAAGTTCGACAGCGCCCCGTTGTAGCTGTTGCCGCTATAGGTAAAGAGTGCGGCACCGGTCTCGGGCGTAATCGTGGTGCTGAGCCCCGTCGTGCTGATGGTGTAGCTGGCTGTCACGCCGTCGCTCACCCCCGAAAAATCTTCGGCGTAGCGCGACCAGGCGGAGTCGAGGGCAGCATCGAAGCTACTCCCCTCGGTGAAGGTCGTGACCACGCCATAGGCAGGCGTCGAAGCGGCCGAGAGCAGAGAAGCAGTGACAAAGAACGTGAGCGACTTCATGGTGTGTATGGTATGGATTGAACGCAGTTAACGTAGGGTAATCCACTAACGCCTTTATGGCGAATTTAAGTAAACCCTATGAGATGATCTTTTATACCTCTGATGAAGATCTTGAAGATCCTCATTAAAGAGCATTGTTTTACCCCACGATGGGCAGCGGATTCTGGTCAAAGCAGCGCCTGCCAAGCCGCTTGAAAGCGGCCCGGCGGGGCACGAAGGCGAGAAACGCTTGGCGTCAGGCGTGACGGCGGCGCATCCCCAACAGCCCAAGCGCGGCCAGACCGGCCAGGGCGGCGTAGGTGGAGGCTTCGGGCACCGGTGTGTAGGCGATATTGATGTTGTCGAGCGTAAGGAAATTTACGCCATTGTAATCAATGAAGACGGAGTTGACCGGCGTATCGCTGACGAAGCCGAAGAACGTATCCGGATCGTTGAAGTTCAGCACGCCCACCTGCATGCCGTCTACGTAGACGACTCCCGGAGAGAGCGAAGTGATCGGTGCCGAAGTAAAATCGGTCAGGAACACATCGAAGCCCATTCCGTAGACCAGCCCGTCGTCGACTGTGAGGTAGAGCCCGCTGTCGGACTGGTAGCTGGCCAGAGCGCCGTCGTAGACGTTGTTCGGCAGGGTGAAGACCGAGCCGTTTTCTCCAGTGATCGAGACATCCAGCGCCACATCCACGAGCTCGAAGCTCGGCAGCTGGGCGTAGGAAGCCACGGAGGTGAAATCTTCCGAGTGTTGCCAATACATCGGGTCGAGCGCGGCCTGGTAAGAGGCCGGCGTATCGTAGGCCGTAATCATGCCATACGAGGTAGTAGCCAGGCAGAGCAAAGTGCCTGAAGAGAGAGCGATGAGCGACTTCATCAAAGCCTCATCTTACCCCCTTAATCCCGGTGGTCAAATATTACGTAAGTACATTATTTGTAAAGTCTAAGGTTGTATTCTCATTCGTAATACCCGAATCCGCCCAGTCGGATTGAGAACAAATCCCTATAGTCTTTAAAATAAGGCAAACGCCTGGTGCGGCAGCAACCGTCTATCACGTGAAGTGAGTTTGCGCTTGCCCGACGGGCAACGGATGATTTGGAGTAAATAATGGAGCCTGCATCCGAGCCAATTGCCGTAGATCAATCTTTCTATCCGGACGCCGATGCGTTCTTTCCGGCCAATCGCAATATTGGCCTGACATACGACGACATCACGCTGGCTACACGGTACACCGAGGTGTTGCCGCGCTTCACCACGCTGGACTGCCCGCTCTCCGAGCGCCTGACTCTCCACATCCCGATCATCTCGGCGGACATGGACACCGTGACGGAGGCCAATATGGCGGCGGCCATGGCCCGCAACGGCGGTCTCGGCCTGATTCACTACAATATGTCGGAGAAGGATCAGCTGCGCGAAGTCGCCCGGGTGAAGAACGACGTGCACGGCCTCATCCAGGAGCCCATCACCGTGCGGCCCGACGTGATGATCGACGATGTGCTCCAGATGATCGAGGACAAGGGCTACAAGTTTCGCACCTTTCCCGTCGTCGACGATTCCAACCGCTTCGTGGGCCTGCTCCGGGGCCGCGTCGTGCGAGAGCGCTACCGTGACAAGCGCGTGGTCGAGGCGATGACGCCCGCCGCCGAGGTATTTTCCGTGCTCGACACCGAGATCGCCGACGATCCCATCGCCGCAGCCGACCGCTTTTTCACCAAGCACATGGGCATTCACAAGCTCATCGTGCTCAACGCCCAGAGCGAGCTGAAGGGCCTCTTCACCCTCAGTGACATCGAGCGCATCCGCGAGGAGGAACGCGCGACCGTCAAACCCGCTCGCGACGCCAAGTTCCGCCTCATCTGCGGCGCCGCCATGAGCGCGTGGCGCAAGACCGACGGCACCCTCGACCGCGACCGCATCCTCAACCACGGCCATAATCTGGTCAAGGAAGGCGTGGACGTGCTCGCCGTCTCGACCGCCCACGGCCACAGCAAGGGCGTCGGTGAAATGGTGCAGCTCCTGCGCAAGGAATTCCCGGAAATGACGCTGATCGCGGGCAACGTGACCAGTGCCGAAGCCGTGGAATACCTCGCCCACTGCGGCGCCGACGCGGTCAAGATCGGGCAGGGGCCCGGCTCCATTTGCACCACCCGCATCGTCGCGGGCGTCGGCATCCCGCAGCTCACCGCCCTCTACGTCGCCAGCCGCGTTTCGCAAAAGCTCGGCGTGCGCATCATCGCCGACGGCGGCATCACCAAGAGCGGCGACATGGTCAAGGCGCTCACCCTCTCGGACTTCGTCATGGCGGGCGGGCTCTTCGCCGGTTGCCGCGAAGCACCGGGTTCGATCATCGAGATCAACGGCAAGTTCTACAAACAGTATCGGGGTATGGGCAGCCACGCCGCCATGAAGGCCGGTAGTGCCACCCGTTACGGCCACGAAAAGGTCACCCGCAAGGGCGACAAGGTCGCGGCCGAGGGCATCGAAGCCCTCAAGGAACTCTCCGGCACGCTCGACGATACCCTTTACGAGCTGGTCGGTGGCGTGCAAAGCGGCATGGGCTACCTCGGTGCCAAGAACCTGACCGAGCTCAAGCAGCGCGCCCGCTACATCCGCGTCTCTGCCGCCGGCATGCGCGAATCTGCGCCCCACGACGTCATCGAAGTCAAGACCACCAAGGAAGACTAAGCGCACGACGCACGCCGTCGAGGGGTCACCGCCTGTAGCCGGTGATAGAGGGATCCAACGGATTCTGACACCACCGGAACGCTCTCGCCGCATTCCCGCACCCTGAAGCGGGTGCCACTGGAAGTCGCACTCCACATCGGTCCGAGCGCTCGAGAAATCGCTCAAGACACCGCAGCGGGGGTCGACTTCTCCTGTGGATCTCTCTCCATGATCGGCGCGCTGCACAGTTCTTCCGCATTTTACGCTCCGGCCTATAGCCGGGCGGGCGACGCGAAGGCGGACACTGACGACGCTGCCAGCCAAAAGGCGGAGGACAAGCAGACCCAACGGGAGCAGCAGGCGGTCGACCAGGAAGTCCAGCAGCTGAAGAAGCGTGACGCGGAGGTGCGCACGCACGAGCAGGCCCACTTGAGCGCGGCCAGCGGCATCTCCGTCAGCGGGCCGCATTTCGAGATGACGGAAGGGCCGGACGGCAGGCAATACGTCTCCGACGGTCACGTCTCGATCGACACCTCACCGGCGGCGACGCCGGAAGCGACGCTGGACAAGGCCCGACAAATCCGTGCCGCCGCGCTGGCCCCGGCCCAGCCTTCGACCGAAGATATGCAGGTGGCCGCGCAAGCCACCCAGATGGAACGCGAAGCGCAGGCGGCCCTGCAGGCCGAGAAGCAGGAGGCGATGACTGGCGATGGTGAGCAGACGCCAGGTACGTCCGACCCCGAAGCGGCGAAGGCGCCGGGTGCGCTGGAGACCGCGCATACGCTGGAGGCAGCGCACATCGCGCAGTGCCCGGATTGCCAGCGCAAGGCGTTTGGGCTCAACGAGACGCCGGAAGGCCGCTTGCTGGGCACGGCCTAGGGCTTCGAATAAAGGCTTGAAGGCAGCGGCAGGGTGTTGGAGGTTAGTCGTCTTTTGCTCATGTGGGACGGACTGCCGGATTTATCGAAAAACAGCCTGGTGGACCTGGCCGGGTGGAGCATGCTGCGAGCGGGTCAGGACTTGCGCCGTGAGGGTGCGGTGCGCCGGATCGAGTGGAATGCGCCGCGCCTGACGGGTGAGGTGCGCCTGGGCGGTCGCGATTTTCGCCCGACGATCAACCTGCGTTCGCTGGCGTTTGCCGAAAATCGGTGCTCCTGTGGCGAGGGTCGGCGCGGTTATATGTGCGAGCACGCCATCGCGCTTTGCGTGGAGGCCGAGCGCCGCCGCGAAGCTGGCAAGGGCCCGGACAACGCCCCCGGAAGCGCGCCGGCTCCCAAGGCATCGGCTCCCCCTCCTGCGCGAGGCAACGGCAGCACGCCCCAGAGCCGCCCGAAGGCGCTCGATCGGCCACGCGAAGCCCAGGCGGAGCCGGACAAGGGGGCCGAAGCGCCGCAGCCCACCTGGTTGCGTTGGGAATTTGCGAATGGACGGCCGCTCGAGCTGCAGGTGCATTTGCCGCCCAATCTGGCCGAGGCCGCGCCGCGCGACGCCATCATGGTCAAACTGGTCGCGGTGGACGTGAAAAAGCCGAAGCCGCTGGAGCAGCTCTTGCGGGCCGAGCAATACCAGTTGGACGCGCAGACCGCCGTGGCGCTGGGTTGGCTGGAACGCTGGGCGCATGGCCGCCCGGCCAGCCTGTTGCAGCTCAAGCGTGAGCAGTTGCGCACCCTGTTGCAGGCACTGGCCGGGAAGCCCAACGTCTTTTACGTCAACCAGCCCAACCGGCCGCTGCGTTGGGAGGGGGGCAAGCTGCCCGAGATCGAGCGCCACCTCGGAGAGCCCGAGCGCGCCGCCCCGGCCAAGCCTGCCGCACGCGGTAGACCGGAGCGCAAGGGGCCGCTGTCCTCCGACGAGCGGGAGCAGATTATCGCCCGAGCGGCGAAGAGCCCCCAGGTCCCGCGCGAGGGCGAGGGCCGTCGCCCGAAGAAGGACCCCGTGGCCGAACGCCGCCGGCGACTTGCCCGCCTGACGGGCAAGAGCCACGTGCATTCGCCCGCACTGGAGCAATACCGGGCGCGCGAGCAAGCCGGGCAGGGGGCCGGGCAGGTGCTGGAGATCGACGGCAGCGAGCACTTCCTCTCCATCCGCCTGCCGAGCAAGGACGACCCGCGCCACTACCAGCTGGCGGAGATGCTGAAGGGCGAGGGCTTCCGGCTGGAGGCGTCCAACGGGCGCTTCTGGCTGCGCGACCGGCACAAGACGCTCAACTTTCTCGCCCGCTATTGGGAAGAGCTGGAGCGCGAATACGACGCCGTCTTTACGGACAACTTCCGCCAGCGTACGGAGAAACTGCGCCCGGCCAAGGTCGCGATCGACACCAAGCGCGACGGCCGCGATTACCGTGTGACGCTGCAGCTCGATGCCGGCGGCGCCAGCGATGCGCAGGTTTACCAGGCTCTGCAGGGCGGCCTCAGTTACGTCGAAAGCCCGTCCGGCGAGGTGCGCCTGCTCAACCCCGAGCAGCTCAACAAGGTTGCGCAGGTGCAGCGCAAGCTGACCGGTCAGCAGGAGCGCCCGTTGACGCCGCGCGTCGCGCTAAGTGTGTCCGGCGCGGCCTGCCTCGACGTGGAGAACATTTTGGGCGAGCTCGACGGCTCGATGGACCTGCCGCAGGATTGGACGGAGCGTTCGGCGGCGCTCAAGCAAGTGGGTGCGCTCAAGCCGCCGCCGCTGCCCGCCGAGTTCCAGCAACGCCTGCGCGTCTATCAGCAGGTGGGCGTGGCCTGGCTGTGGCACCTCTACCGGCACGAGCTGGGCGGCATTCTGGCCGACGAGATGGGCCTGGGCAAGACGATCCAGGCGCTCGGGCTGGTGCTTTGCCGCTGGCAGGCCGCGAAAAAGGGCCAGGATGCGGAAGGCCCGTCGGTGGTGGTCAGCCCGGCCGGCCTGACCGAAAACTGGCGGCGCGAGGCCCAGAAGTTTGCCCCGCAGTTGCGCGTATTCCTGCACCACGGCAATACGCGCCTGCAGGAGCCGGAGGAGTTTGGCAGCTTCGACCTGATCCTTACGTCCTACCAGACGCTGGTGCGCGATGTGGAGCTGTTTACCTCGGCCAAGCTCGGGCTGGTGATTGCCGACGAGGCTCAGCACATCAAAAACCGCCGCACCCTCGCCGCCACCTCGTTGCGTGCGCTGCAGGCGCCGGGGCGCATGGTGCTGACGGGCACGCCGATCGAGAACAGCGTAGACGACCTGCGCTCGATCTTCAGCTTTATCCTGCCAGGCTACCTGGCTCAGATCCCGGACGGGACCAAGGGCGAGGAGCGCAACTGGTATGATCAGCGTCACTTGCAGCAGGCCGCGCCCTACATCCTGCGGCGCAGCAAGAAACTGGTCGCGGCCGAGCTGCCGGAAAAGATCGAGCAGGTGGTGCCGTGCGACCTCAGCCAACGCCAGCGCGATCTTTACGAAAAGGTGCGTGTGAAAACCGAGCAGGCGATCTTCGAGCTGGAGATGAGCGGCGCGGCAGAGCAGAAGGTGCGTTTTGCCGCCCTCACGCAATTGCTGCGGCTGCGGCAGGCCTGCGTCGACCCCCGACTGGTCAACGACGAGGCCCGGCAGGGCGATTCGGCCAAGCTGGCGGCCTTCCGCGAAATCCTGGAGGAGTGCCTCGACGGCGGCCACCGCATCCTCGTGTTCTCGCAGTTCACCCAGGCGCTCAAACTGCTCCAGCAGTTCCTGCAAAAGCGCGACATCAACCACCTTTACCTCGACGGCTCGACCAAAAACCGCGCCGCGCTTTGCGAGCGCTTCAACCGCGACGAGTCCATCCCCGTCTTCCTCATCTCGCTCAAGGCCGGCGGCACGGGCCTCAACCTCACCGGCGCGGACACCGTGGTGCACTACGACCCGTGGTGGAACCCGGCCGTCGAAGCCCAGGCGACCGACCGGGCGCACCGTATCGGCCAAACGCGCGTGGTCACGAGCTACAAGCTCATCACGACCAACACGGTCGAGGAAAAGGTGCTCGAGCTACAGGAGCGCAAGGCCGGCTTCCTGCAGGACCTGCTCGACGAAAGCGCCGCCAGCACCGCCAAAGTCAGCCTCGGCGACATCAAGGCCCTGCTCAAGGAGTAAGGGACGGATCGATTGAACAGAAAAACGCGCCTGATCACCCGCTACTGCTTCGCTTTTTGCCGGCACTGCTCGGCGGTCAGCGGCGTGCGCAGGAGGCGGGGGGCATTTTCGAGGAGTTGCGCGGTGGCGAGCCAGGACTGGGACAGGTTTTGGCGCAGGCGTTGACGCACCGCGGGTGGATCGGTGCGGCCGCCGTAGCCCCAGGCGGCGTCGTCCCGTTGGCTGAGCGTAAGCGCGGCGGCGTAAAAGGGTTGGGAGAGCGCGGGCTGGCCCGACTGCACGAGACGGTTGCCCATGGCCTCGAGGTCGCGCACCGACCATTGGCGGTCGATCAGGGCGTTTTGGAGCGGGCCGGCTGCGGGCAGGCGCGCCGTGGCGGCCTGGGTCCACCAGCGCACCGCGACTTCGGCGGATTGCGCGGCCTGGGCCCGGCGGACGCAAGCCCGTTGGTAGGCGGTCGTCAGTTCCGGGCTTTCAGGATAGAGCCAGAGTTGATCGGCCTCGCTCAGGAGGTGGTCCAGCGCGAGGGGGTTGAGCCCCTGCGCGTTGGACAAACGGCGGGTCAGGTTGGCGATCCAGGCCTGCACGGCGGTCTCGCGCTCGGGCGCGCCCTCCGGCACCAGCGCCTGCAGGGTCGCCCAATAGCGCCACGCGAGGTCGGTGCGGCCCGCCTGCAACTGCTCCTCCACCGCACGCGGCAACCACGCAACGATGCGGGCCTGCAGCGTCTCCCGTTCCTTGCCCTCCAAGGCCGGCTCCGCGTCTTCCATCCAGCCCGTAGCCTGCGAGACGGCGAGCGACGGTTGGTCCTGCGCGATGGGGTCCAGCTCCGCCAGGACGGTTTGCAGCCGTTCGGACACCTGCGGCGCGGCGGGTGCGGTCTGCCGGGCGCGGACTGGAGCGACCGAAGCGGGCTCGTCGTCCGGCTTCAGGTAATACCAGAGGGCAAAGCCGATCAGGCCGGCTCCGATGAGGAGGGATACGAATCGCGGCATGGCAACAGGATCGGGCGGGAGCCTGACAAACCGTTGCAGGTGAAGCAACCCCGCAGTCGGACGGAAATTTTTCCAAAAGAACGATTGACGGATCCCATCCAGGCTACAAGCTACGTGTTTTCGCTTCAAGCGACGGCTGGGTAGCTCAGTTGGTAGAGCGGAGGACTGAAAATCCTTGTGTCGGCGGTTCGATCCCGCCCCTAGCCACCATTTTTCAGCGTAAGCCACGCCTCATCCGCGTGGTTTTTTTGTGCCCGGACACGGGAAGCAGAACCGTTTGCAGTCACCTTCAGCCGCGGCCTCTCCTACTGTTAGAAAAGATTTGGGCTCAACGGTGCGGCGGGGGACGGTAAACTGCCTGCATGCCTACCCCGATGACCCCTTTACGCCCGCGTGCGCTCGCCTTGTTGGGCAGCGTGCTCAGTCTTTCTGCTGCCGCCTGTTTGCAGGCCGAAGTGCAGTTACCGCGCCTGTTGAGCGATGGGGTGGTGTTGCAGCGCGAGGCGCCCGTGCGGATCTGGGGCTGGGCCGATGCCGGTGAAGCCGTGACGGTGACCCTCGGCGACGCCCGCGAGCAAACCGAGGCGGCGTCGGACGGCACGTGGCAGGTCGAGTTGCCGGAGCACGAGGCAGGTGGCCCGCTGGAGCTGACGGTGCGGGGCGACAACGAGATCGTGCTGCACGATGTCTATTTCGGCGATGTCTGGGTCAGTTCCGGCCAGTCCAACATGGAGCTGCCGATGCGGCGCGTGGAGGTGCGCTATCCGGAGGTGGTCAAAAACGCCGACGAGCCGGAGATCCGCTTCTTTGCCGTGCCGCAGCAATACAATTTCAAGGGCCCGCAGGAGCGCCTGAGCGGCGGTTCGTGGCAGGGCACCGATCCCGAGAGCATCCGCGAGTTTTCCGCCGCGGCCTACTTCTTCGCCGCTGAGTTGCACCGAGAGCAGGGCGTGCCCATCGGCATCCTGGCGACGGCGGTGGGCGGTTCGCCGGTTGAGGCCTGGATGAGCGACGAAGCGCTGGAGCCGTATCCGCAAGATCAGGCCGAGGCGCACCGTTTCCGCGACGACCAGTTGATCGAGGAGGTCGAGGCGCAGAACAGCCGCGTCAGCAACGAGTGGTATGGCGACCTCAACGCCCGCGACCAGGGCCTGCAGGAAAACTGGCAGCAACCGGACACCGACACCGCCGACTGGCAGAAGATCGAGCTGCCGGGCTCCTGGCGCGACGGCGGCATCGACCTCGAGCACGGCGCGGTCTGGTTCCGCAAAACGTTCGAGGTGTCCGCCCGGAACGCCGGCAAGCCCGCGATGCTCGACCTCGGCACGATCGTCGATTCCGACACGACCTACCTCAACGGCCAGCAGATCGGCAACACGACCTACCGCTATCCGCCCCGCCGCTACCCGGTACCGGCTGGCTTGCTGCAGGAGGGCGAGAACGTGCTCGTGGTCCGCGCGATCAGCTCGGGCAGCCCCGGGTCTTTCACCCAGGACAAGCCCTTCGACCTCGACGGCGACGGGTTACACGTCGACTTGCGCGGCACGTGGCAATACCGCGTGGGCGCCGAGGCCGACAAGATCGGTTCGACCGTCTTCATCCGCTGGAAACCCGAGGGCCTCTACAACGGCATGATCGCGCCGCTGCACCGCATGCCGATCACGGGCGTGATCTGGTACCAGGGCGAGTCCAACATTGGTGCCTCCGACTACGGCGACAAGTTCGCGCGCATGGTGGCGGACTGGCGTGACGCCTGGGACCAGGGGGATTTCCCGTTTATCTACGCACAGCTGCCGCTCTTTGGCGAGCCGCAGCAGGCCCCGGCGGAGGGCGGCTGGGCGCAGATGCGCGAGACCCAACGCGAGGCCCTCGACATCCCCCAGACCGCCATGGCGATCACGCTCGAACTGGGCGAATGGAACGACATCCACCCGCTGAACAAAAAGGACGTCGGGCACCGCCTGGCGCTGGCGGCTCGTGATCTCGCCTATGGGGAAGACGTGCTGGCCAGCGGTCCGCTCGTGACTTCCGCCCAGCGGGACGGCAAGCGCGTGCGCCTGAGCTTCGACCATGTGGGCAAGGGGCTGGTGACGCGCGATGCGCCAAACCCGCAGTATTTCACCCTCGCGGGCAAAGACGGCACGTTTGTGCGGGCCAAGGCGCGGATCAAGGGCGATCAGGTGATCGTCTGGAGCTCCGAGGTGCCGGAGCCGGTGCGGGTGCGCTACGCCTGGGCGGACAATCCCGAGGGCGCGAATCTCTACAACCGCGAGGGCCTGCCGGCGTCGCCCTTCGAGGTGACGGTGGAATAGGCCGCGCCGCTACAGCTCTCGCCCGCACTGGTCGCAGTAGCGGGCGCTGGCGCGTTGGCCGGAAGCACCGCAGGCGCGGCAGCTGCGCGAGTTGGGTTCCTCGCGCGGCGCGCGGGCCAGCTCGGCCGTGACGATACCCGTCGGCACCGCGATGATGGCGTAACCGGTCAGCATGATGAAGCCGGCCATGAACTGACCCAGCGGGGTCTGCGGTGAGATGTCGCCATAGCCGACCGTCGTCAGGGTGACGACGGCCCAGTAGATGCTGACGGGGATGCTGGTAAAGCCGTTTTCGCCGCCCTCGATCAGATACATGAAGGAGCCCATCAACGTGACGAGCACCGACACCGCCACGATAAAGACGGTGATCTTGTGCCGGCTGGCGGCGAGAGCCCCGAGGATGATGTTCGAGCCCTGCATGTAGTTCAGCAGCTTGAGCACGCGGAAGATGCGCAGCGTGCGCAGCAGCCGCAGCACGAGCACGTATTCGGCCCCGGGGATGATCAGGCTGAGGTAGGTCGGCAGGATCGAGAGCAGGTCGACGACGCCGAAAAAGCTGCGCTGGTAGCGCCAGGCCGAGCGCGCCGACCACAGCCGCAGCAGGTATTCGACCGTGAAGAGCAGGGTGAAGCCCCATTCGAGCTCGCGAAAGAGGGGGCTGTAGGCCGCCCGCATATGCTCCACGCTGGCGGCCATGACGGCGAGCACGCTGGCGAGGATCGCGAGGATCAGTACCACGTCGAACGCCTTGCCGGCGGGCGTGTCCGACTCGAAGATGATGATGCGGGTACGTTCGCGCAGGGGATTGTCGCCTCGATTCATAGCCGGGGATAACTTGGCCGCGCCCGCCGCAACACACAAGGCCGCTTTCGGTTTTTGGCGCAGACACAAAAAAGCCCCCGCCGGATGGGCGGAGGCGATAAAGGGTCGGGTGTGCCGGGCCTAGTTGAGGGCCACGCGCACGCGCCAGTAGGTCGTCTGGCTGGTGGAGACGTTGACGTTCGTGGTGATGTGCTCCGGCTGGGCGACGCGGGTCACTTCGCTCCAGCTGCCGCCATCGGTCGAGCTCTCGACGATGTAGGTGACGTTGGCCTGGGCCGTGGGGAAGGTCAGCACCGTGGCGCCGTCGAGCGATTGCAGGCGGGGCAGCAGGTCTTCGGGCAGCGGGTGCTGCGGCGTGTCGTCCCCGGCGGCATACTTGTAGAGATTGGCAATGCCGTCGCTCGAGGCCGTGGCGTCGGCGTCTCCGAGCCCGGCGTCGATTTCCGCCGTGGTAAAGACGCGGTCGCGCCACGCGGTGTAGCTTTCGGTAGACACTGCGGGCAGCTGCTTGAGCTTGAGGGCGATGTCCTTGCTGAAGTCCGGCAGGGTCAGGGTCACGCTGCCGCCGCTCACGGTCACCTCACCTGACGTTTCCACCTCGCCGCTCACCGGATGGGTATAGCGGACGGTGTAGATGCCGTCGACGAGGTTGGAGAGCTGGAGACGGGCGCCGGAGATGGTTTCGGCGCTGGCGGCCCAGTTGCCGAAGCGGGTGTCGCGGGCATAGAAGTAGACGGCGGAATCGCTGCGCAGGCCGTAGGCGTCGGTGGAGGAATAGGCGGGGTCGTTGAGCCAGTTGTAGGTGGCCTCGCCCAGGTTGGCCTGGGCCCCGAGGTCTTCGCCTTCCCAGTAGCTCGTGACCGGGCCGTAGAGGTCGAACAGGTCGTAGGGCCACAGGTATTCGGTCCAGAACCAGAACATGTTGGGCACGCGCTTCATGGTGCCGATCCAGGTCGTCTGGCGCACGTGGTCGCCCCACAGGTCGGGGTGGGTCGGTTCCTCGCTCGAGCCATACGCGGTGCTGGTGCCGTATTCGCCCACCATCACCGGGCGGTCGAAGTGGCTGAGCATCGTGTCATCGAGGTTGGCGACGCTGGTGGCGATGTTGCTGGAGTAGGTGTGCTCCTGCACGAGGTCCAGCTCGGTGGAAAGGTCCAGCTGCGATTGGGTGGTGCTGGTGGTCACGATGTGGCCGTAGGGGTCGATGGACTTGAGGTAGGCGGTCATGGTGTTGTGCCATGCGCCGATGTCCTGGCTGGTGCCGCCGGTGAAGTTGACCTCGTTGAAGAGCTCCCAGGCAAAGATGGCGGAGGAGTAGCCCCAGCGCGCCACGATGTAGCGGTACTTTTTCTGGGCCTGCGCGATCGCGTCGGCATCACTGAAGAAGGCACCCGGAGTGCTGAGGTAGCCGCCGTTGGCCGTGTTGTAGGGGTTCTCGCTCCACTGGGGGTTGACGTTGGCGGAGTAGAGGCCGTGGTGTTCCAGCACGAGCTGGATGCGGATGTCGTCCTGTTCCGCCCGTTCGACGACGTGGTCGAGCAACGCGGCGGGGCCCTGGGCGTATTGGCCGAGGCCGCCGTAGAGGCCCGACCAGTGATCGGCACCCCATTCGATGGACTGGCGGGCAAAGGGCGTCATCCAGTAGCGCATCCAGTTCACGCCATTGGCCTCCATCCGCTCCATATACTGGTCGTACATGGTGCTGAGGGAGCCGCCATTCCAGCAGAGATTGAAGCCGATGGGGATGTAGGGATCGCCGTTGTCGAAGCGGTAGCCCTGCCGGTCGGCGGCGTCGAGGCGCACAAAGCCCGGTTGGTTGGAGCTGTAGACGTCGATGGTCTGCAGAGCGGAAGTCGTGGTGCCCTGGGCGTCCGTCACGCGAATGGCGACCGACCACTGCCCGACGGTCGAGGGGGCGAAGCGCAGCTTCCAGGTCGGGTTGCCGGGCGCCTGAAAGTTGGCCCATTCGCCGATGGCCACGTTGTCCCACGTGACCGGGGCGTACCAGAAGGCCGGCAGCTCGTACTGGATGCCGTCCGGCCCGCTGACGAGTGCGTCCACCTGTACGGTGTCCGGGTCGTAGGGGTTGGCATAGTCGCGGTCGAGCGCGAAGGACGCTTCCACCTTGTCATAGACGCGGGGTGAGCCGGTATCCCAGGAGAAGGTGTCGAGCTCACCGGTGGTCACGGTGCTGCCGTCGGCGCTCTTGAAGTAGAACTGATTGACGGACACCCAGTCCTGCCCGGAGTTCGTGAAGGTGATGGTGTGCGCGCCCGCTGGCAACGGCGCTTCGAGCGTCTGTGCGGGGTCGCGCGTGCCCTGGCTGAAGCTGCGGCTGCTCAGGACCGTACTGCCCTCCTGGATCGTGACGTTGTTGGTGCCCGAGCTCGAGGCCTCGCCTACCTCCAGGCCCACGATGCCGTCTTCGGGCGTGGTGATGACAAACGTCACAGACTGGCCCAGATCGGTGTGCCACTGCCCGTGCAGGTAGGTGGACACCCCGTCCATGGCGTCGACCGGAGATGTTTCGCCCGTGGCGGTGATGGAAAGGGTGGGGTTGGGCGTGCCGACGCCCCAGTCGCCCTGGGGGGCGTAGGCGTAGTCAAATTCGGCGGAAACGGTGACGGCAACGGCGGCAAGGGAAAGCAGGCCGGCGGCGCGTTGGGCTATGGTGGCAACAGGTCTCAACGGAGTCGAAAAATAACTCATAAATTTTGGGGAGAAGAACTGAAGGGTAAATCGTCGGTACTGGGGTGATGCACGTCTGCTTCGCCGAATTAGAGGCGAGGGGCGGCGCGCAGGGGCAAGTTTCAAGGTTTGAGGCTTGCGGCGCAAACTCAAATTACGGTTTGGATCGCTTGGGTTGCAAACGGGAGCGAGCGTAATGCGGATGTGTCGCTGAAGACGCATATTTTTCGCCTCTGATGAGCGGACTGCGCACGGGGTTTGACCTCCCTTCGTCTGCGCCTCTAGATCGTTGCCATGCCGCAACCACGCCCACCCGTCCGCCTGCGGGTCGTGACGAGCCATCCGATCCAGTATCAGGTGCCGGTTTGGCGTGCCCTGGCCGCGCGGGAGGATGTGAACTTGGAGGTGTGGTATGCCTCGAGGCAGGGCCTGGAAGCGACGGCGGACGAGGAATTTGGGCTCTCGATCCGCTACGACGTCGACTTGTTGGGCGGCTACCGCGCGCGCTTTTTCCGCAATTGGGGGCGACGCACAGGCAATGGACCGCTGCGTTACATCAATCCGGGATTGTGGCAGGCGCTGGGGGAGGGTGGTTACGACGTCGCGTTCTTTCACGGCCTGCACTATGCGACCCACGCTGTGGGCATGCGGGCGGCCCAGCGGGCTGGCGCGGGCGTGATGGTGCGCACGGAGACCTACGATCTCGGCCAGCCCGAGCGCGGTCTGAAGAGGCGCCTGCGCAATGCCTATTACCGCACGGTGCTGGCGCCGGTGGATCGCGCCTTGACGATCGGCACCGCCAACCGCGCGTTTTACCAATGCCTCGGGCTCGAGCCTTACCGGCTGGGCTGGGCGCCGTATGTGGTGGACGATGCCTACTTTCGGGCGGCGCGAGAATGGTTGCGCGGACAGGAGGCGACGTTGCGCGCGCAATGGCAGTTGCCGCCGGATCGCCCGGTGCTGCTCTTCGCCGGTAAGCTGATTCCCAAAAAGCAGCCGGCGCGGTTGCTGGAAGCGTTTTTGAGCTCGGCCATGCGCACGCAATGGGCGCTGTTGATCGTGGGCGAGGGCGCGCTGAAGCCGGAGCTGGAGCGCCAGGCGGCGGAAGCCCCCGATGCGGTGGTGCGGTTTGCGGGCTTTCTCAATCAGAGCCGTATGCCCGAAGCCTACGCCGTGGCGGATGCGCTGGCGCTGCCGAGCGCCTATCAGGAGACCTGGGGCCTGGTGGTCAACGAAGCCCTGGCGTTTGGCTGCGCGGCGATCGTGAGTGATCGGGTGGGCTCGGCGCCCGATCTGGTGGCGGAGCAGACGGGCGAGGTGTTCCCTTACCACGATGTGGATGCGCTGCGGGCGATTCTGGACCGCTGGGTGCAGGAGCCGGAGCGGGTGGCGCAGTATCAGGCGGCGGCAGCGGCGGCGATCGCGCCCTACACGGTTGAACGGCAGGCGGAAGTCATCGCGCGGGAAGCGCGCTACCTGGCGTGGTCGGCAGGTTGGTAAAGACCAGCCACCCAATGTAGCTGGCATAGATGAGCACCAGCACCAAGCCTTCGCGGCGGTCGACTTTGCCCGCGCTCCAGAGGCCACCGAAGATCAGCAGCGCCACCGTGAGCCCGAGCATCAGCAGGCCGTCGCGCCAGAAGACCGACCCGTCCACGCGGATGGGCGAGACGACGCCCGCCAGCCCGAGTACGCCCAGCGTGTTGAAGAGGTTGGAGCCCACGATGTTGCCCACCGCCAGGTCGTGTTGATTCTTGCGTGCGGCGGCGATGGAGGAGGCTAGCTCGGGCAGCGAAGTGCCGATCGCGACGATGGTCAGGCCGATGATCAACTCGGAGACGCCCAGCAGCTCGGCGATCTCGACCGCGCCCCAGACGAGCAGGCGGGAGGAGCCGACCAGCAATACGAGGCCGACAACCGTCCACAGGATCGCCTGGGGCAAGGGGTTCTTCGGCTCCGTTGGGGCGTCGCCGGCGGCCATGGTGTCGCGGGACGATTGGCGGCCCTGCCAGATGGACCAGCCGACAAGCCCGCCGAATACCGCCAGCAGGCCCACCGCATCGAGGCGCGAGATTTCGCCATCGAAGATCTGGTAGAGGGAAAAGCCGGTCACGAGCAGGAGGATCGGCAGTTCGCGGCGGATGACTTGCGACTGCACCCGCAGCGGGCTGATCAGCGCGGTCACGGCCAGAATGAAGGCGATGTTGGTGATGTTGGAGCCGTAGGCATTGCCCAGGGCGAGATCGGGCGTGCCGCTGGCTGCCGCGAGCACGGAGACGATCATCTCGGGCGCGGAGGTGCCGAAGCCGATCACGAGCATGCCGATGAGCAGGGGCGGCAGGCCCAGATGGCCGGCCGTATCGGCGGCTCCTTCGACAAAGCGATCGGCGCTCCAGACGAGCAGGATCAGACCGGCAATCAGGGCGAGCAGTGCGAACATCATGACGTAACAGGCGATGATGGGGTAAAGCGAACGGTCGTCCACTGAAACTGAATTCATTAGGGTTTGCACCCCGGTTTACTAAAGAAAGCAGTGTAAAGGCCGCTTAGAACTAGGTTTGAACTGGATTTAATCCGCTGAAGGTGTGCATCATGGAACCCAGCTCAAAGCTTGAGCGGGCCCATAAAATAGACCTATATACCCGGTGACATCATGGGGATTAGCCGCAACAATCCGTATTTTCTTCACCTGTTACCTACGATGAAGCGCAGTTTTTGCACCGCCCCGGCATTGCCGCTTCCACGGTTTTCGCCCATAGTCTAGCTTATGCCCAAAGTCCTGGTAGTCGATGATGCGACAGGGGTGCACGATATGTTGCGCACCTTGTTTGCGACTATGGACCTGGATGACGCCTATGCGCATAGCGGGGCGGAGGCGTTGAAGATCTATGAAGGCGGCGATATCGATGTCGTGCTCTCCGACGTCCGCATGGAGCAGATGGACGGGATCGTGTTGCTGCGCCGGCTCAAGAAGATGGACGCGAATGCGGTCGTGATCATGATGACCGCGCTGGACCGCAAGGACGATATTCTGGCCGCCCTGAAGCTGGGCGCCTTCGATTTCTTCATCAAGCCGTTTCTGGTCAACGAATTCAAGGACAGCCTGCGCCGCGCGTTCGAGGAGCGCCAGCGCCGGCTCGCTCCCGTGTTGGGCGGCAGTCAGCCGGCGGCGCAGACGACTGGGATGTCGACGCCCGTCGAGGCCGAAAAGCTGCGCAACCTTCGCCGCAAGCTGGAGGAGCGCGAACAGGCCCTCGCGGCGCGCGAAAACAACTTCCATGAACGCCGCGCCGAGCTGGAAGACCGCGAGCAGTCACTGGAAGAGCGCCACGAAAAGGTGGCGCGCAAGGAGCGTGAGGTCGAGCAGCGCGAATCCGAGCTTTCCTCCCTCGAGCGCAATCTGACCGAGCGCGCCCAGTCGACCCCGCCGTGGCAGGGCGAGACTTCGGCCCCGGCGCCCAAAAAGGACGCTTCCAATCAGGTCGTCGTGCTCGAGGCGGAGTTGGAAGAGCTGAAGGAAGTCCTGGCGGAGCGCGATCGCGAACTGGCCGAGCGTGACCGCCAGCTGGAGAAGCTGCAATCGGCGGCCTTCGGCGAGGGCGATATGCTCAGCTTTGGCGGCGAACTGGAGGAGGGCGTGGCAAACGGCCCGATCACCGACGAGACGCTGAAGGCTCGCGAGGCGGCTATTCGCGAGCGCGAAGAAATGTTGGCCGAACGGGAAGCCTTTCTGGAGCAGAGCGAAAATTCCCTCTTCGACAAGGGCCAGGAGCTGCAGGAGCTCGAAGCCGAGCTGGAGCACCGCCGTGATCAGGTGGAGGTCCGCGAGCAGATGTTGGGCGAGGGGGGAGAGTCCGTCTCCGCCGAAGATCAGGCCGAAATCCAGCGCATCAAGGCCGAGATCGACGCCAAGGCACAGGATCTGGCCGAGCGTGAGCAACGCCTGAAGGAGCGGGAGCGCGACATCAAGAAGGCGGAAGCCCTCATCAAGGCGCGCGAGCAATACCTCAAGGCCAGCGAGAGCATCCTGTTCAACAGCGAAGAATAGGTTGGGGCGAATGCCATCAACCCCGTGCGCGTCCTTGCCTTCTGTCTGGAATCCCCCATGTTGTGGGCCATGAGCGGGCCCGTTATCATCGGCTGGAAGGAGATCATCCATTTACCGGAGTGGGACATCGGCGGCTTGTCTGCCAAGTCCGATACGGGAGCCCGCAGCTGCGCGATCGACGTGAGCAAGATCACCGAACTACCGGACGGGCGGGTTTCGTTCGAAGTCATCCTCGACCGGGGTGCTGCGACGCGGACTCGCCGGGTCGAGGCTGCGGTGGTGGGGCGCACGGTCGTCCGCTCGAGCAATGGCCGCAGCCAGCTGCGTTACCGCGTGCGCACCGAGGTCAGGATCGGGCCGCATTCCAAGCTGGCAGACTTCACGCTCGTGAACCGGCGGCGCATGATTCACCGCGTTTTGCTCGGCCGCATCTTCATGGCCGGCGATTTTCTCGTTGATTCCTCTCAGGTCTACGTGCATGGAGGCAAACCAGCACGTCGCTCCGCCAGAATCCAAAAAAGCTGAAATGCTATGACGGCCTCCTCCTCTCTCAACCTGGCCATATTATCGCGCAGCCCCAAGGCTTACAGCACCCGTCGGCTGCGTGAAAGTGCCCTTGCCCGCGGCCTGCGGTGCCGTGTGATGGATACGCTGAGGTTCGGCATCTATGTCGAGCGCACTCAGCCCGCGCTCACCTACAAGGGCGAACCCCTGGACGACTACGATGCGATCATTCCCCGCATCGGGGCGTCGATCAGCTTCTATGGCGCTGCAGTGGTGCGGCAGTTCGAGCAAATGGGCGTCTTTAGCGTCAACTCCGCAGTGGCCATCACCACGGCGCGGGACAAGTTGCGCTCGCTGCAGGTGCTCAGCCGCCACGACATCGGCATCGCGCACAGTGCGTTTGTGCGGCAAAAGAGTGACGTGTTGCCGGCGATCCAGAAGGTCGGCGGCGCGCCCGTCATCGTAAAACTGCTCGAGGGCACGCAGGGCATCGGCGTGATCCTGGCCGAAAGCGAAAAGGTGGCTGAGGCCATCGTGGAGACGTTGCAGGCCAAGGACATGAACGTGCTGATCCAGAAGTTTGTGCAAGAGAGCAAGGGCCGCGACATCCGGGCCTTCGTGATCGGCGACCGCGTGGTGGCCGCGATGCGCCGGCGTGCGGTGGGCGGCGAATTTCGCAGCAACGTGCACCGGGGCGGCCGTACCGAACGTGTGCAGTTGAGCGAAGACTACGAGCGCACGGCGGTGCGGGCGGCCCAGATCATGGGTTTGCGAGTGGCCGGCGTCGACATGCTCGAGGGCAACGACGGCCCCGTCATCATGGAGGTCAACGCCTCCCCGGGTCTCGAGGGCATCGAGACCTGCACCCAGATCGATATCGCGGGCGAGATCGTGGACTACGTGGTGGAGCACGCCCGCTTCGACGATCTGGATGTGCGCCAGCGGCTGGCGTTTGCCCGCGGTTATATCGTGGCTGAATTTACGGTGACGGAGACCTGGCCGCTGGCCAACAAGACCTTGGCCGAATCCGGCTTGCGGGAGCGCGACATCGTGGTGATGAGCATCAACCGCGGGGGTCAGCACTATCCCGTGCCGCGTGGCTCGGATGTGCTGTACGCGGGCGACGTGCTGCTGTGCTATGGCCCGAAGCTGGCGCTGCGCGAATACTTGCCCACGCTCGAGAAAAAGCGCAAGAAACGCAACGGCTCACGGCTCAAAAGCCCGGAGCCAAGCGAAAACCCGCCGCCGACCGACCCGGATCCGACGGCCTGAGGAACGAGAGTTTGGGGGCGTGGAAGGTGGTAAACACGAACCACGCCGCTGGCACCGCTCCTTGCCGCAAGGTGCGTTCAAGCCGCCCGTTAGCGCGGGGGCAGCAAATCAAAGTCGGACAAGACGCCGCGGATCGTCTCGGCGTTGATCGGCTTGTCGTAGTAGGCGGTCATGCCGGCTGCGGCATAGCCATTCGCATCGCCCATGCGCGCAAAGGCAGAAAGGCCGATGATCGGGACCCCGCTGTTGTGCAGACCCACTTCGCCAGAACGGATACGGCGTGTGGCTTCCACTCCGTCCAGTTCCGGCATCTGGATATCCATGAAGATGAGATCGGCCTGCTGGTTCTGGAGAGCCTGCAAGAGATGGGCGCCGTTGTTGCACATCTGGCAGGCCAGGCCAAGTCGCTTGAGGATGGCCCCCAGCACCCGCTGGTTGATGCTGTTGTCTTCCGCGTAAAAGAGCCGGAAACTCGGCGTTTTGGGCGCGAGTTGACCACTCGGGGCAGGTTCGCCGAACTCGAGTCGGCGGACGGGCGGTTGAGAAGTGGCTGTCACGGACAAAGTCATTGAAGGCGGTGGACTGAGCTGAAGTAAGCGGTGCCTCTTATTTCGGAGCTTTAGGTGATCTTTGAAGGTCAAACACCTATTTAGCTACAAATAGTAAATTCAGAGATGAGCGATACTTTACTGATCGGTGGTGAAGGGAGGGTGTTCGCGCAGGGTGTCTCCGCTGCGGGGCGCATCTGCGGGGATGGCGGCGATACGGGGCAGGCAGCGCAGCATGATCTCGGTGCAGATGGGGTTCAAGCGGCGGTAAACCTGCCGGATGGTATCCCAGGTCCAGTCGCCCACGCCCTCGGCCGGATTGCTGATCACGTTGAGACAGGCCAGGTGGAGGCCCAATTGCCGGGCGTAGGTGATCTCGGTGGCGACGTTGAGTGTGACGAGATCGGCCCCCTGCTGGCGCAGTGCCCGGATCTCCGAAGCTGTTTCGAAACGGCCGCCGCGTGCCTGCCAGACGCTGCCGACCGGGTGAATGCTGATGTCGTCCAACTCCCGCCGGGCACGCACGGTCTTGCGCGCCTCCTCGATCAGAATCTGGCGCAGCGTCGCATCCATCGGTGGCGTGAAGCGAGGGAAGGCAAAGGTGGGCCCCTCCAGGTATTGCAGTGGGATGCCGGTGGGGCGGTCGATGTTGAGGTCGCCGAAATCGTCGGGCACCACGAGGTCGAACAGGCGATAGGCCGGGTGAATGCCGCCCGCCGTGGCGCCGGTCAGGACGTTGCGCACGCCCAGTTGGTGCAGGCCCAGCCACGTCTGCAGCCACTGGTTGTCGCCGTGGAAGTGCACGTAGATGTAAGGCACCTCCTCATACTGGCCGAGGTAGAAGGGCGGTGATGTGCCTTCGGGCGTTTCGACCGTAAAGCGGCCCTCCAATCCTCCGTCACGCTCGATGGCGTCGTTGAGATGCGTGCCCCCGATGAGTGCGATGCACACCTTGTCGGGCGCTTCGATGAGCGGAAGCTGGTCCAGGTGGGTGGCCATGATGGCAAGTATGAGGCGTTTGCCCTTGGCGTAAAGGAAATGTTAACTTTACTTTAGCCTACGCTTGTTGAATTTCAACTCCCCTTGAAGAACGTCCGTATGCTGAGAATCCAGGCGAGGAGCGGGTTCGCGCTGGTCGCCGCACTGTTCGTGCTTTCGGCCGTCGCGTTGCTCGTCGTGCTGGTGACGCGCTTGGGTTCGCAGCAGGCAGATCACGCGCAGCAGGCTTGGACGCAGGAGATGGCGCGGCGCCAGGCGCAGGTGGCGTTCGATCGCGCGAGGGAGCGCGTCGAGCTGCTGCTGGGGCCGGACTCACGCACGACCCGGCGGGCAGCCACGGGCGAGATCGAGGTGTGGCGTATGGGGAGTGAGCCGCAGCCGCTCGGATTTTTGAGCACCGAGGCTGCGACGGCGGAGCGGATGGCGTTGCCGGGTGGCGCGGAAGCACCGTTGGTCGAACTCCGGAACGCGGAGGGCACGCTGCTGGGACGCTGTGCCTATTGGGTGGATGACGAGGGCCTGAAGGCAAATCTGGCCCGCTTGGGCCCGCCGCAAGCCACGCCAATGGCGACCCCCGCGGAGCGCTACCGGGGGCGTCGGCGCTTTCGAGCCGACGGCTGGCCGGAAGGGTCGGGAGACTTCTCGCCGGAGGGCCTGGACGATCTGGATCTCGAGCCGGCGCAGCGTAGCGATTTTACCGTGTGGAGCAAGGGCGTGCTGGCCGACGTGCAAGGCGGCGGTTTACGCCAAAACTGGAGCAGCCTCGCCGCGCCCGAAGCGGTCCGGGCCTATGTGGCAAACGCGCCCGCAGCCTGGGATGCCGACCGACGGGTGTTGTCGGCGGGCGCGGGGCCGGGCCAGCCCGGGCCGCTGCTGACGGAGGCCGAGCTACGAGCGGGCGTGTATGCCTTTCGCTATCAGGGGCACATCAGCCTCAACCTGCGCTACTACGTGCAGGCCGAGCTGTGGAATCCCTATCCGTGGCCGCTGGTCTTCCCGGATGCGGACGATGCGGCGGGCTACGAACAGGCGATGCGGCTCGTCTGGCAGCAGTTACCGCGCGTGCGCGTGCGCAGCTATCGCCCCAACGGCACCGGTTGGACGCTACGCGACGATACCGGGTGGCAGTCGCTCGACGACTTGCAGCGCGAGGGCTACCCGCCGGAGCGCAACGTCGCGAGCTGGCTGGAAGTCGCCGGGCTGCGGCTCGAGCCGGGGGAGCTTTATCGCGCCTTTGAGCCCGCGTTGGAGCGTCAGCCCGAGGGCCTGGCGCGGCGACTGAGCGACGACTTCCGGCTCGATCCCGCACGTGACCGGTTGGTGGTCGAGCTTTCGGGCGGAGATTATGCGCTGCACCTGCTGCCTTACACGGATCCACCGCCGAGCGAGGGTTACGCAACGGAGGCCGCTTACGCCCACCAGCGTCAGATCTCGACCGCGTCCCGCAGCTGGACCTTCGAGCCGCCGTTGTCCGTTGCCCGGGAGGACCGACCGGCGGTGTTTCTACTGGCGAGCGATCTGTTTCGCCCGGAGCACTGTTACTGGGGCCTGCATTGGCGCGCGGACGAAGCGGCTCTGGTCAAGGGCACCCGGGCCTTCGCCCGCGATGGCGAGAAAGCTGGCGAGAGCCTGCCCGTGGACTTTGCGCTCCCACTGACGCCCGAGGCCAGGGCGGGCGGGTATTGGCAGAGCCCGGAATGGCGCTCGCATCCCGAGGGCGCGACGCAGGCGACCTGGCTGGATTGGCCGCTGGTGCCGCCGCAGACTTTGGGAGAGTTGCGTTCGCTGGCCGACTACGAGGCGCTAGGGCAGGCGGGCGGACCGAATGCGGCCTATGACTTTGCGTTTTTTGCCGCCGACCGCGCGGGCCTGGTGCCTTGGCCGGTGGATACCGTCTTGCCGGAACCCGACGATCCCGAAGCTGCCGCCAAGGCGCTGCGGGTGGGCGCGTTCAACGTCAACAGCACCTCCTACGCGGCGTGGCGCGCGTTGCTCTCGGCGGGCTTTGTGCGGTTACCGGGTTCGGATGCGGCGGCCTATGCGTCAACCGAGGGGGAGCCGCGGGACGCGGTGGGGCTGGCGCGGGTGGCGAGTGTGGCGGCGGGACCGGATTTGAGCGACGATCAGCTCGACCAGCTGGCGGCGTTGCTGGCGCAGGGCAATCGCGAACGCACGCAGCCGTGGGCCAGTCTGCAGGAGATGGTCGACCGCGGCTGGCTGCAGCAGTGTCTGGAGGCCGTGCAGCCGCTCTATACCGAGGCGCAGCGACTGCAGGACGTCCCTGCGACTGGGCTGCCGGGCGTGGTGGATCAGGCGGATGTGCTGGCGCGGCTCGAGCCGGTGCTGGCGGCGCGCTCGGATACGTTTCGGGTGCTGTTTTACGGCGAAGCGTTGCACCCGCGTTCGGGCGAGGTCGTGGGGCGGGCCTGGGGCGAGGCGATCCTGCAACGCACGCCGGAGTTGCGCGCCGACGGGCAGGGGCGGGCGTTTGCCGTGCGGGCGTTTCGGTGGCTCAGGCCGCCGTCGGTGCGTGATTGAGCCAGCGCAGGAAGATGTAGACGACGACGCCCGTTACGGAGACATACAGCCAGCACGGATACGCCCAGCGGGCAATGCGGCGGTGGGAGGCAAAGCGGCGCAGTGCCGCAAAGCTGAGCGTGGTCGTGACCAGTGGCAGCGTCAGCGCGGCCATGATGATGTGGGTGATCAGCAGCACGAAGTAGACGTAGCGGATCGGGCCCGGCGTCAGAAAATGACTGTCGCCATGCAGTGTGTGGTGCAGCAGATAGCCGACGAGGAAGGCGGCGCTGAAGGCTGTGGCGGTTGCCATCATGTAGCCGTGCCCGCGCTTGTCGCCCTGGTAGATTCGTGCCACGCCCAGGGCGATGAAGATCGCCGAAAGGCCGTTGCACACCGCGTTGAAGGTCGGCAACCAGGGCAGGGTCAGCGTCGAGTCCTGCAGCTCGAACGCGTAGATCAACCAGAACAGAAAGGCTACGATGCCGATGCTCAACGCCACATTCAGCGCCACCACGCTACGATTTCCCATACCCTCCATTCTGCGCACTTCCCCCGCGAGCGCAAACGGGAAAGGGGGAGCGCCTACTCAGGCTCTCCGAAGTCGTAGCTACGGTTCTTGTCCGTTGCCGCGAAGAGGTCGGTCACCTCAAAGCTGGCCGCGTCGGCACCCTCGATCGGTTGGCCCTTATAAAAAACGGTGGTGGCGTCCTTGCCGTAATACCAGTTGAGGACCTGAAAGGTGGCATAATCACAGTCGAGCTTTCGGATCTCCGGGAACTGATAGTAATAGGCCTTTGCATCCTTGGCCCAGCGGTCGCCCACCTCTCGGAAGGTATCGATGTCCTCCGGGATGATGCCCCTGCTGCCGAGGAAGTAGCGAGTGTCATCACGGCCTGCGTATTTGTCCACCACGCGAAACGTCGCCACGTCGACGTCTTGCAGTGCATCATCCTCATAGAAGACCTGGTCGTCGTCGCGCGAATAGTGCCCGCCGAGGAAGCGGAACGTCTTGGGATCGGCACCCTCCAGCAGGGAGGATTCGAGGAAGACGTGCTGCTTGTCTCGCCCGTAGCGGTCAGGCTCCAGCACCTCGAAGGTGGCGAGGTCGGCCTCCGCTTCCAGCGTCTGATAAATCCACCCCGTTTCGCTGAGGTAGGTGTAAGTGATCTTGCCATCCTTCTCTCGATAGCCAGACGCACACCCCGCCAGACCGAGCAAGCCAAGACACAGCAGCATTCGCAGCATTTGCATGGGAGGCTCCTACCTCGGGTCGATGACTAAGGCAAGCTTGCGTTATGGAAGGAGATTTGAGGTTGTTCGCCTGAAGGTGGATTCCCCTCACCCCTCCAGCGAGAGGCCTAGCTGAGGCTGTTCGAGCTCGAGCAGTTGTTGCTTGAGGGCGAGGCCGCCGCCGAAGCCGACGAGTTGGCCGTTGCCGCCGATGACGCGGTGGCAGGGGATGACGAGCGGGAGCGGGTTGCGATTGCAGGCCATGCCGACGGCGCGCATGGCGCCGGGTTGGTCGAGCGCGAGGGCGACGTCTTTGTAAGAGCAGGTGCGGCCCCAGGGAATGGTCTGGAGTTGAGCCCAGACGCGGCGTTGAAAGGTGGTCCCTTCCGGTGCGAGCGGTAGGTCGAAGGCTTGGCGGCGACCGGCGAGGTAGGCCTGGATCTGGTCGATGGCCTCCCGGATGATCGGGTGCTCCCGGTGCCGGTCTTCGATCCCGGTCGGGTGAGGGCCGAGGAAATGGATGCGGGTCAACGCGTCGCCCTGCACGCAAAAGCCAAGGGCGCCGATCGGGGTGTCGTGGAGGATGGCGTCGCAGGCGTCCATCGCGGGCTAGGGCCGGTTTACTGCACCTGCATGCGGTAGGCGCTGTAGACCTCCTGGCCGTCGAGCTTGGTCTGCGCCCACACGATGTAGTCGCCCGGCTCGCCGGGGCGGAAGCTGAAGCGCAGGTCCGGGTGCTCGGTCGTCTCCTCTTCCTCCACGTAGGCGAGGTCGGCCGAGACGGGGTGGAGGTGGGCGAAGCCACGCTTTTCGGCGTCGAAGGCCACGACGTGGGCGAAGCTGTCCATGATCTTCTGGAAGCGCAGGGGCGCGTCACCCTCGGGCTTTACCTTGAGGGACAGCTCGTAGGTGTGGTTGGCGCGAAAGGGCTTGCCGTCGTTGTCGGCGACCAGCTGCAGGTCGTAGTCGCCCTGGTCGCTGGTCTGGCCCATGTCGACGGCGGGGTGGGCGAGCGGTTCGGCCTCGCCGGTCACCTCGAAGTTCTGGGTCAACAGCACGCGGCGGCCGGTCTCGAGCATCACGAAGTCGAGGAAGACGTAATAGGTGCCGTTGAGCCGGGGCTTGAACTCCATCAGGTAGTCGCCACCCGGCCCGAGGCCCTGCGGGTGCACGTGCTGGTAGTCCCGGCCACTCTGGTCGACCACCATGCAGTGCAGGTGGCGAGCGTGGCTCACGGCGAGGTCGTCGAAGCTGATCGGTTTGCCGCTGACCGTCTCCATGTGGAGGCGCACTTGGGCCGGCTCGCCGGTCTTGAGGTCGCTCAGCGGTTCCGCCGAAGCCGTGACGGGAAACTTGAGCTTTTGCAGGTCGAAGAAGTCCACCTCCTGATAACCGCAGCCCTCGACCGCGCCCTGCTCGTTGACGTAGTCACCGTAGTGGAGGATCTGGCATTTCTCGACCGGCAGGTTGCGGGCGAGGCCGTAGGCGCCGGCGCAGGCGGCCGTGATGAGGGCGATGGAGAGGATGGGGCGCATATCAGTCCTTCTGGTCTTGCTCGATTTTCCGCAGGAAGATGTCCGGCGACCACATGGAGCCGGGCAGGCGATAGATGATGGTGCCCTCCGGGTTCACGAGGGTGGTCACCATGGTGTGCTTGATGATGTTCTGCTCGTCTGCCTCGGCCAGCACGCCCAGCTGCTTGGTCAGGTTGCGCGTGACTTCGCTGGGGCCGCTCAGCAGGGAATGCCGGGAGGTGTCGATGCCCTTGTTCTGGGCGTAAGCGGTCCAGATACCCGGCGTATCGTAGTCCGGATCGAGGGTGATGGAGACCAGCTTCACGTCGTCCAGCCCCGCTTCGTCCAACTTGCGGTCGAGCGCGATCATGCGCTCGGTGGAGGCCGGGCACATATTGGGATCGGGACAGCGGCTGAAGATAAAGTTGATGACCGCATAGTGGCCCTTGAGGTTTTCGCTGAGGAAGAGGTCGCCGTTCTGGTCCCACAGCGCAAAGCGGGGCAGGCGTTCACCGGTGTTGCGAAAGGCCTTGCGGCCTCGTTGCAGGGTGTCGCGCTGGAGCTGGTCGGCCATCAGCTCGATGCGGCCCTGGGCGGCGCGGTCGGCCGGCATGATGTGCTGCAGCTTGGTCAAGGAAGCGATGTGGGCCAGCTCGGCCTCGACGCGGTCGCCCGCCTCATAGACGGTGGCGTCGCCTTCGCTCAGGCGGACGTCCACGGGCTCGCCGTCCTCGGGCGCAAAGGTGGCGGTTTTCTCGGCGGCATCGACCTCTTTGAAGGTGCCGACCACGTGTTCCGCCGCGTGTCCGACCGTCGCCCAACTCAAAAACAGAAGCAGCTGCGCCCAGATTTTCATGTGCCTTTCAATAGCAGCGTTCCGGTCGGCGTGCAAAGGCAAAGCGTAAAAGGCTCGGCAGGATCTGCTTGACGGTTGTGATTCAGGAGCCCATGGGTGTTCCCGCTGTAACGTCGCGCAGGCAAGCTTGTCGTGCGATTCATATTCCTGCCTATCTCTACCTCCGTGCGCGCTCGACACCAGGCGTGGCCGGAGCCCAGCTGTTGTCATGAGTTCCTTTAAATCCCAAACGGTTTCGGCCATTTCGTTTCTGTGCTTCTGCGTGTTTGTTTTTGTGGCGGGGCTCATCGTCGCGCTGCAGGGCCTCTTCCCCTATCCGTATTTCGAGCAGGCCAAAGCTGGGTTCGAAGCCTGGCAGCAGGCCCGGGAGGAAACTTCCGACCACCCGCAGCTAAATTTCGAGGTGCCTGATTTTGAGGGCACAATGGTTACGGACCGCTACGGCAATCCGGACGAGGGGCAACGCTTTCTGGTGGTTGGGGGACCGCGTCTGCTGGCCGATGAAACCTATCCCGATGGTGTCATTGCCTGGGTAATGGACCGCGATGGCAACGTGCTGCAACGCTGGCCTTGGAAACCGGAGGTGTGGGAAAATCCGAGTCATGTGAACGGCCTCATCAATGAGAACAGCTTTTATCCGATGTGCGCCCGTGCCTTTCCCGATGGCAGCCTGCTGGTCTCCTATCAGGCCTTCGGCGTTTTTCCGTTTGCTGCGGGGCTGGCTATGTTTGACCGTGACGGTACGCTGCGGTGGAAGAAGGAAGACAACTATCACCACTGGTTTACCATCGGGGACGACGGGCTGATCTACACCTGTGCCATGGGGCTTCTCGACGAACCTAAGCCTTTAGGGGACTCAACATTGCAGATCGAGGCATCTCCGGAAAACCTGGTTTACAGTGACGTCGTCCGGGTGCTGAACCGTCAGGGCGAGGTGCTGGATGAGTTCAATATCGTGGATACGCTTGCAGCTTCCGGCTACTACGTTGGCAATTCGATGTCGGGGTTCTCTGAGTGGGATGGGATGGACATCACGCACCTGAACTTCGTAGAGGCCTTGCCGGCAGATATGGCGGATGCCTATCCGGGGCTCAACGCTGGTGATCTACTGATCTCGTTGCGCAATGTCAGCACGGTCTTTATCATGGATCGTGAGACGCGGGAGGTAAAGTGGATCCGGACAGGGCGTTTCGTGCGTCAGCACTGTGCCCGCTTTGATGGCCGCGGACACATTTACGTCTTCGACAACCGCGGGGGGAATCGCAAACGCAATATGTCGCGTATCGTGAAGCTGGACTATTCCAGCAATCAACTGGATGTGGTCTATCCTTCTGGAGAGGAAGACGTTCCTTTCGCGTTCTATAATGGGGAAGAGGGCTACTATGAGTTTTCGGAAGATGGCAAGCATCTGCTCTTCGCGCTCAGCTATCGCGGACGGGCGGGCGAGCTTGATTTGGAGACGGGCGAACTGCTTTGGCGCTACACCAACAACCATGTGTGCGATGGCAAGCTGGGGCGCTTTAAAGTCAGCACCATCAGCTACTACCCTGCGGCTGAGTAGCGGCTACGACGGTGTGGGCGGGGGTGAAGCACGGCAGGGATGAGCTGCGGCGCGGCGACGAAACGAGCCTTTGCCCGTTTTATGCACCAGGCCATTAGTGGGGTCCTGCGTGAAATTAGTGTAGCTGCTAAAGCAATTCGGGACTGGCATTCCCTAAGGAAGAAGTTAGACTGATAGATACGGATAGATTGCTTAATGCAATCGCGATCATCTTCGGTTATTTCACTTTGCAGTCTCACCACCAACGCAGCACAGCATTCCAGCCCTGGCTGAGTGGGTACGCGTTTCTTTGCTACGCAGTTGCGCTCATCCTGCTCTACGCCGGCGGCTTTACGACCACGATCGGTGCCGGGATGGTCTTCCCGGACTGGCCCTTGAGCAACGGTTCGCTCAACCCTCCGGGTTGGACGGTCGACCAGGCGATGATGGCCGAGCATGGGCACCGCCTGCTGGGCAGTACCGTGGGCAGCCTCTGCATTGGGCTGGTGGTGTGGACGCAGCTGCGCGAGGGGCGCAAGTGGGTGCGCCGACTGGCGATCTTCGCCCTCGGTTTCGTGATTTTTCAAGGCCTGCTCGGCGGGGCGCGCGTGTTGCTGGTCAATACCGACCTCGCAATGGTGCACGGCATCACGGCGCAGGTGTTTTTGTGCATCCTGGCCTCGATGGCGGTGGCGTGTTCGCGCTGGTGGCGCAACCTGCCGACGCCCGATTCCCTCGATGCGGACGCGCAAGCCTATTGGCGCCAGCAGCGCTGGATCGGCGGGGTACTGGTACTCCTGACGTTGACGCAGCTGACGATCGGCTCGGTTTTGCGCCACGCCGGGGTGGGGATGGCGATCCCGTATTTTCCAGAGGCGACCGCCGATGGCAGCCTGTTGCCGGCCTCGTGGAACTGGGCGACGGGCATCAACATGGCCCACCGCGCTACCGCCCTCATCATTTTCCTTTTCGTTCCCTTTTGGGCGCACCGCACCTGGCGCGCTCCCGGCGCCACTCGCGCGATGAAAGGCTTTGTCATGGCCTCGCTCGTGCTGGTGTTCGCGCAAGTTCTCCTGGGCGCCAGCATCATCTGGACGGGCCGCGCGCCGATCCAGACGACGCTGCACGTGCTCAACGGGGCGATTTTTCTGAGCGTCACCTGGGTTTCCGTATTTGCGTACGCCAAACCCTTGCTTTCCCAGTCGGAATGTGCTCAGAATCTAATAGCTCCTGATAAAGATGCTAATACAGTGACGACTGCTGCGTGGCAAACCCCAGCCACATCCTCGCGCTCCTGAGTTACCTTTCTTATGTCTTCCACCGGTCAAACTTTGGTTCCTGCCGCCTCCGTGGCAGGTGAGTCTCGTCTAGGCGATTACCTCGAACTTACGAAGCCACGGTTGAGCCTGATGTCAGTGCTCACCGCGGTTCTGGGCTATTTCGCTGCCGGCCCCCACGTCGAGCAATCGGTGTTCTGGAGCCTGTTGATCGGGACCAGTCTGGCCGCGGGCGGAGCCGGCGCGCTCAACCAGTGGGCCGAGCGCGATGCCGACGCCAAGATGCGGCGCACCGCCGATCGGCCGGTGGCTGCAGGGCGTGTTTCACCCTGGGCGGCGATGGCCTACGGGCTGGCGTTGAGCCTCGGCGGCGTGCTGTGCCTCGCGGTGGGCGTCAACTTGATAGCCAGTATGCTCGCGGCCGCTACGGTGTTGCTTTACATCCTGGCCTACACGCCGATGAAGCGCCTCACGCCGTGGTCCACCGAAGTCGGTGCGATCCCGGGTGCGATCCCGCCGCTGATCGGCTGGGTGGCGGCCGGGGCTGGCTTCAGCGCGATGGGCTGGGTGCTGTTTGCAGTGCTCTTTGCGTGGCAGATCCCGCACTTCATGGCGATCTGCTGGAACTGTCGCGAAGACTACCGTGAGGGCGGCTTCAAGATGCTCTCATTGGTGGATGCCGACGGCAGCCGCACCGCGCGCAAGGCCTTTATCTGGAGCGTGTTGCTGGTAGGCATCAGCTTCCTGCCGCTGATGGAGCCGGAGTTCAACTGGTTCCTCGGGGCGGCGGCCGCCGTGCTGGGTGTCTACCTGCTGCGTCCGGCCTGGCAATTCTGGCGGGTAGCCCGTCAACGCGAGGCCAGCGCGCGTCCCCTGTTCTTTGCGACCATCGTCTACCTGCCGCTGTATCTGTCGGCCTTGGTGATCGACCGCTTCTTCCTTTAATCCGCTCTCTTCGACTCCTCCTTCCTCATGAGCAAATGGCTGCCCCGCATCTGGATGCTGGCGCTGTTGGTCCTGGTGGCCTTCGCCATCCCACAGTGTCTCTTTACCGATCACGGCCTGTTCAACGCGACGTCTCAACAATCGGCCCTGGACCCCAAGGGCATGGTTTCGCGTGACCAGGCACATACCTTTTACCTGATCCTCTGGGTCACGCTCGGCCTGTTTGTGGTCGTCGGCGGCGCGTTGGCCTGGGTGCTGATCCGCTTCCGCCGCCGCAAGGGCGACGACCCCAACTACATCCCGCCGCAGAGCCACGGCAATCCGTTGATCGAAGTGGGGCTGGTCATGCTCTCGGCTGGCGTGCTGGTCATCATCGCGTTCCCGACCTTTGCCGGCATCGTGCTGAAGGAGCGCCTGCCCGCAGGTGAGTTCGAGGAAGAGCCGCTGGTGATCAACGTCACCGGCTATCAGTGGTGGTGGGCGTTCGAGTATCCCAACGAAGGCGGCTTCTACACAGCCAACGAGATCGTCTTCCCGGTGGGGCGCCCGGTGCAGATCAACCTGCAGACCAATGACGTGATCCACAGCTTCTGGCTGCCCAAGCTGGCGGGCAAGAAGGACTTGATGGCCGGCCAGACCAACCACCTCTGGTTTGTGGCCGACGAGGAGGGTGAGTATTGGGGCCAGTGCGCCGAATATTGCGGCGACAGCCACGCCTACATGCTCTTCCGCGCCCATGCCGTCTCGCCGGAGGAATTTCGCGACTGGCGCCATGCCCAGGAAGACCCGGCGGTACGCATCGGCCAGAATGACGGCCCGGCTGACCTGTTGCCGACGATGCCGCGCGAAGAATGGGTCGACGCCCAGCGGGTGGAGCAGGGTGCACAACTTTTCCAGCAAAACTGCGCTACTTGCCACAGCGTCAACCCGGCCGTGCAGAGCCCGGGCCCGAATCTCGCCCACTTCGCTTCGCGCAGCACGATCGCCGCGGGCTGGTATGAAAACGACTGGGAAGTCGCCGACGGGCAGGTGAGCAACGAATACCTGCACCGCTGGATCAAGGAGCCCAATCATGTGAAGCCTGGTAACTTCATGTGGAACGGTTTCTACAACTTCGACCGCACGACGCACGAGCGCGCGCTGGTGATGGAGGGCCTGAAGGAAAAGGGCCTGACGGACAGCGACGTCGATACGCTCATCACCTACCTCTACAATTTGAAGTAATTCGCCGACCCCCTGCGCCATGGCCTCCACTCAAAGCCCCGACACTCTTTCGCACCCCCAGCCGGGCTCCGGTCACGACGAACCGAAACACACCGGCATCTGGAAACGTCCGCTCAAGCCCGACGGCCTCGTCGGCTGGCTCACGACGGTCGACCACAAGAAGATCGGCATCGCCTACGCGATCGCCGCGCTGTTTTTCTTCCTCATCGGCGGCGTCGAAGCCCTGCTCATCCGCGTGCAGCTGTTCCGCCCGGAGCAGGAGCTGATTTCTGCCGAGCTTTACAACCGGCTCTTCACCATGCACGGGACGACGATGATCTTCCTGGCGGTGATGCCCCTGAGTACCGCGTTTTTCAATTACATCATGCCGCTTCAGATCGGGGCACGAGACGTAGCCTTCCCGAGATTGAATGCGCTGGGGCTCTGGACGTTCATCCTCGGCGGCATCCTGGTCAACCTCTCGTGGATCTTCCCCGGCAGCGCGCCCGGCATCGGCTGGTTTGGTTACGCCCCGCTGACCGGACGCGAGTTCAGTCCGGATATCGGGACGGATTTCTGGGTGCTCGGGCTGCAGATCCTCGGCATCGCCTCGCTGGTCGGCTCCTTCAATTTCATCACGACTATCCTCAACATGCGGGCGCCGGGCCTCAGCATGATGCGCCTGCCGCTGTTTACCTGGATGACGCTCATCACGAGCTTCCTCATCATTCTGGCCTTTCCCGCGATCACGATCGCGCTGGTCGAGCTGATGTTCGACCGCCACTTCGGCACGATGTTCTTCGACGTGCTGGGCGGGGGTAAGCCGATCCTGTGGCAACACCTGTTCTGGGTCTTCGGTCACCCCGAGGTCTACATTCTCATCCTGCCGGCCATGGGCATCATCTCCGAGGTGCTGCCGGTGTTTTCCCGCAAGCCGCTTTTTGGCTATCCGCTGGTGGTCTTCTCCGGTGCGGTCATCGGCTTTTTGGGCTTTGCGGTGTGGAGCCACCACATGTTCACGACCGGTCTTGGCGTGGTGGCCACCAGTGCCTTCGCCTTTCTCACCATGCTGATCTCGATCCCCACGGGCGTGAAGATCTTCAACTGGATCGGCACGATGTGGGGCGGCCGCATCACCTTTACCACGCCGATGCTCTTTGCGGTCGGCTTTATCTGGATGTTCATGATCGGCGGCTTTACCGGCATCATGCACAGTTCCCCGCCGGTGGACTCGCAGCAGCAGGACACCTATTTCGTGGTGGCGCACTTCCACTATGTGCTGATCGGCGGCTCCATCTTCGCCCTGTTCGCGGGCCTGTATTACTGGTTCCCGAAAGTCTCGGGCCGCATGCTCAACGAGACCTGGGGCAAGCTGGTGTTCTACACCATGTTCGTGGGCTTCAACATGGCCTTCTTCCCCATGCACATCCTGGGAATGACGGGCATGCCGCGCCGCACGCACACCTACCAGACGGAGCTGGGGCTCAACGGGCCCAACATGTGGAGCACCATCGGCGCGTTCCTGCTCGGCTTCGGCGTGCTGCTCTTCATCGTGCAGCTGATCTATTCGGCCAAAAAGGGCAAACCCGCCGGTCGCGATCCCTGGGATGCGCGCACGCTGGAGTGGGTCACCGACAGCCCGCCCAAGTTCTACAACTTTGCCTATACGCCGGTGGTGCACGCCCGCGACCAGTTCTTCGAGAGCAAGCACGGCCAGGCCGAGCGCAAGATGGAGAAGCTGGCCCCCGACGCCCACGGCATCCACATGCCCGACCAGAGCTGGTGGCCGCTCATCCTCGGTTTCGGCCTGTTCATCGCCGCCTTCGGCATGGTGTTGCTGGGGCAGCCGCGGGAGGCCTTCCCGCTGATCGGTGGCCTGCTGCCGGAGGGTGAGTTCAGCATCTGGAACGTCTGCGTGCCGGGCCTGGCGCTGACGCTCTTTGCTGCCTACGGCTGGGCCTATGAAGGTCCGGGCGGCTATCACGTGCATCCCACGCCCGCCGAGGTGCAGGACGACGAGATCGGCACGGTGTTGCAGCCAGGCTCCGATCCGCAGGTCGACCACGGCCCCTCGTCCCAGCAGCAGCCGTAATCCGCCCGCCTCCGACCCTCCCTCACAACCACCCCTTTCCATGTCTCATTCCACTACCGCCGATCCGCTCGAAGAGCTGAAGCAGACGAACACCGGCATTGAAAACAAGAAGCTCGCCATGTGGGCTTTTCTGGCGTCGGACTGCATGTTCTTCGGCACGCTGATCTCGACCCACCTGATCTATCGCCGCGTCTACGCCGATGTGGTGGACCCGACCCAGATCTTCGATATCGAGCTGACCGGCATCAGCTCCTTTGTGCTGCTCGCCTCGTCATTCTCGATGGCGCTGGCGGTCTCCTCGGCCCACAAGGGCAACATGCTGCTCACCCGGCTGGCCTTGAGCGCGACGATCTTCGGCGGGCTGGTCTTCCTCGGCGGCCAGGTCTACGAGTTTTCGCACTTCGTGCACGAGAAGGGGCTGACGCTGGACGGCAACATCTTCGGCTCGTCCTTTTATCTGCTCACCGGCACGCACGGCACCCACGTGGCGATCGGCGTGCTTTGGCTGATCAGTCACCTCGTGCACACTTTCACGCCCGGCCACGGACGGCAGAACGCGCTCGATATCGAGTCGACCGGCCTCTACTGGCACTTTGTCGACATCGTGTGGATCGTGATCTTCACCGCCGTCTACCTGGTCGAATACCTCCACTTCTAGCGCCATGAGTGATTCCAATCATCTGACTGCCGGCCACCAGGTCGACCAACACCACCTGGCCGAAGAAAACGAGAAGTATTTCACCTTCAACACGGTGGCGATGGCCCTGGCTTTCATCACCATGACGGAGCTGATCATCGTCTATCTGCCCATCCACGGCACGATCGTCTTCACCGTCCTCACCGCGCTCTCCATCATCAAGTTCGCCGCGGTCTGCTGGTGGTTCATGCACCTGAAGTGGGACAAGGCCCTGCTGACGATGCTCTTCTGCCTCGGCCTGTTGCTGGCGGGCGGCACGGTGATCGCGCTTTACTTCCTCTTCCAGCCTGACCCCAACGGCGCGCCCACGCTGTAGGTACAGGGCAGGTCTTTTCAACCGGGTACGAAGTTCGTCAACGCGTCCTTCGTGCGCCTCGTGAGCATCGTTCCTTTCGTGACATTCTCCCATGCTTCGGTGGACGCACTGGCATAATGAACCCCTTCTGGTCGGCGGTATCCTGCTGGCGGTGTGGCTCTATGCCTTGCTGGTAGGGCCGCTGCGCCGCCGGATCGATCCAGAGGTCGAGTTCCCGCGCAGGGAGGTGACGTGGTTCGTCATCGCGGTGCTCAGCTTTTACTTTGCGGTGGGCTCGCCCCTCGATGCGGCGGGGGAGAACTTCCTCTTCAGCGCTCACATGGTGCAGCACAACATCCTGATGTACCTCACACCGCTGTTCACGATCTGGGCGCTGCCGGAGTGGCTGGTCGATGGGATTCTGGACCGCTCGCGCACGCTGCGTGTGCTGGGGCGCTTTTTCGTGCATCCAGTGGTCGCGGGCTTCATCTTTACGGTGGTCTTCAACGGCTGGCACGCGCCGGAACTCTACGAGCTGGCCCTGCGTCACAAGGACGTGCACATGCTGGAGCACCTGATGATGTACGGCACCTCCGTGCTCATGTGCTGGCCGGTGCTTGGGCGCAGCATGTATCTGCCGCGACTGCACCCGGGCATGCAGATGATCTACCTCTTCCTGCTCATGGTCGCGCAGATCCCGTTGTTTGCGATCCTGACCTTTGCGCCCGACGTGCTCTACACGACCTACGAATACGCGCCGCGTCTGGTGGACCTTGGCCCGCTGGAAGACCAGCGCCTCGGCGGTCTGGTCATGAAGGTGGCCAATATGGTCTTCTCGCTCAGCTTCATCGCCTACGCCTTCATCGTCTGGCAACGCCAGAGTGAGGACGACCTGACGCCCGCTCGCGTGCGCATCGCCAGCCGCCGTCCGGCGTAGAAGCCCGGGCCATTGACTCTGTGCACGCAAAAAAGCCCACCGGGTGAGGGTGGGCTTTTCGGACAGGGAATCTCTAATAGCAGTTGCGCCCTCAGGCTTGAATGGCCGTGGCCAGTTCATCGAGGACAGGATCGCTGACAGGGTCCTTCGGCGTGGTACCAACCAGGTCCGGAGGAACGGTGGAAAGGGCTTCGATCACGGTCGAGGTGCCTTCGCGGACCTTGAGCATGCTGTCCTGGTGCAGGGTTTTCATGCCGGTCGCCATGGCGATGCGCTTCAGCTCTGCCGTGTCGGCGCCGCGGTTGATGGCGCGGGTCAATTCGTCGTTGTTGCGCATCAGCTCGTGGATACCGATCCGGCCTTTCATGCCCTTGCCACCGCAGACGGGGCAGCCGCCCTCCTTGTGCTTGTGGATGGGGCCATGCCAGCCGTCGAGGGCCTTGGCGATGATTTCGGCTTCGTTGCCTTCGGGCTCGTATTCGATGCGGCACTTCGTGCAGACGCGGCGCATGAGGCGCTGGGCGCAGACGACGAGCATGGAGGCCGAGATCATGAACGGCTCGATGCCCATGTCGGTAAAGCGGGCGATGGTGGAGGGCGCGTCGTTGGTGTGCAGCGTGGAGAGCAGCAAGTGACCGGTGAGCGCGGCTTCGACCGATATTTCCGCCGTCTCCTGGTCGCGGATTTCCCCCACCAGGATGATGTCGGGGTCCATGCGCAGATAGCAGCGCAGGGCGCGGGCAAAAGTGAGCCCGATGTGCTTGTGCATCTGCATCTGGTTGATGCCCGGGATCGTGTATTCGATCGGGTCTTCCGCCGTCTGGATGTTGATCTCGGGCGAGGCGACCTCGCGCAGGGCGGAGAACAGCGTCATCGACTTGCCGGAACCGGTCGGGCCGCAGTGCAGGATCATGCCGTAGGGCTGGACGATACACTCGCGGTAGGACTCCAGATTCTCTTCCGAGAAGCCCAGTTTGGTGATCGGCAATGCGCTCTTGGTCTTGTCCAGGATACGCATAACGACCTTCTCGCCAAAGTTCATCGGGCCGACTGCCACGCGAAGGTCGATGTCGATGTTCTTCTTGGTAAAGCGCTTGAAGACGATACGGCCGTCTTGCGGTAGGCGTTTTTCCGCAATGTCGAGCTCGCTCATCACCTTGATGCGGGCCACCAGCGCGCCGGCAACCTTCTTGGGCAGGTGCAGCTTCTGCGAACAGATACCGTCCACGCGATAGCGCACGGACACGCCGTCTTCCTGCGGCTCCACGTGGATATCGGACGCGCCGGAGATGTAGGCGTCTTCGATGATGCGGTTGGCCAGCTGAATGATGGGGGCGGAGTCCTCGTCGGTGTCGTCGTCGGAGCTCGTGTCAACGTGGACTTCGCCGTACTCCATGCCGATGACGTCCGCGATCTCGGCCATGTCTTCGTCCATCGCGGACGTATCGACACTCGGCTCTTCGCCCGGGGCGGCTCCGCCTCCGGTGAAGCGGCGCAGCAGGTCGTCGATCAGCGACATCGGGGCGACGGCCACTTCCTCGACAAAGAGGTCGGTGCTGGTGTGGAAGCTCTCCCGGCTGGGGTAGTCCAGCGGGTTGGTCATCAACACCGCAACGCTGCTGGGCGAGAGGCGTTTGTAGGGCAGGATGTGTGTGCGGCGCACGATCGCTTCGCCCACCACCTCGATCAGCTTTTCGTCGATCGTCAGCTGGTCCTCGCGCGTGATGAGCGGGTTGTCGGTGAAGCGGGAGACGAACTTGGCGGTCTCGTGGTCGTCGATCTGGAAGTTGGGGTCCAGCATGCGCTGGAGCAACGGCGTCGAGTATTCGGCCACTTCTTCGACCACATCCAGGTCGTCTTCGGTAAAGATGTCGTCGTCGGCGGAGGGCTCCTTGTTGAGCACCTGGATGGCACCGATGCAACGGCCGTCGGAGCCCCGCAGCGGCACGGTGAGCATCGAGTGGATCTCGAAGCCGGTCTGCCGCGTCATGGAGTGAAAGTTGTCGCCGTCGAGCTCGCGCGAAAAGATGAAGGGCTCACCGGTGTCGATCACGCGGCCCACGATGCCGGTCCCCTTGGGCAGGCGCATGTTGAGCAGCGTCTGCCGCTTTTCGTCAAACTCGTGCTGCCGCTCTGGCTCGTCCTCCCACAGGGTGGGGGAGTAGTAGACGTATTTGAAGGCGATGGCGTCTCCCTCTACCAGGTAGAGCGTCATGGACTGGGCCTGCAGCGTTTCGGCCACACGGCTCGACGTCAGTTCGATCACCGTCTCGACGTCCTCACGCGTCGGCTGGGGCTTGGAAATGACTTTTAAGAGCAGCGTGCGTCGCAGTGCGCCGGAGATATTCTGTCTCATCGTGAAGGCGGGATATCAGCAATAAATCGGATGCCCCAACGAAGGGTTAGGGCTCCTTTTCATCTATAGGATGTTTTATCGAGAACTAAACCGCAATTTCGAACGTGTCGCTGAAGATGAAGGATTTACCTCAACTACGTTGGACGCCGTGATGGCAAACGCACGGTGGCCCGGCGGCAGCGTCTTGTTCGCGGCCATGCCGTCGGTGAAAGCGCTGAAAGCGGGCAGCACGCCGACGTCTTCCGCGATGGCGAAACAGGGGAAGCGCAGGCTCTCGCGTCCCCGCCCGACGCGCACGGTCGGGTGCACGTGCCCGGCCCAGGTAAAGCGTCCCGCACTAGGCTCCGGGTAGTGCGCGAGGCGAAAGGTGCCTCGGTCGAGCGGCGGCGGAACGCGCGCGATGCGCCAGGCGGCAGGCAGTTGGGGCGCATGGCGGTCATGGTTGCCCTCGATCAGCGTGATCGGCAGGGTGACGCGTTCGCGCCACGCGGCCACGGCGTCCACTACCGCTGGGTGCAGGGAGGTGCGGGCGTGGATCAGGTCGCCCAGGATGAGGATCTCGCGCGCCTGCCAGGCCCCGACCAGCTGTTCCAGCCGCTGAAGCTCTTCGCCGAGCAGCCCTGCCGGCAGTGCCACCCCGGCCGCCCGAAACGCCGCATCCTTGCCCCAATGCAGGTCCGCCACCAGCAACGCGCCTTGCTCCACCCAATACACCGCGCGCTCCGGCAGCAGCTGAAAGGTCTGGTCGTGGATCGTGAGCGAGGTTGGGCTGGAGGCGTTCACAGGCGGGAGGGGACGCGATGACTTTCCTTCCGTTTATCATCCTCAGACAGACCCAATGGAAAGTTTTTTCTCAGCGGACGGCCAGGGGCCTGCCTCTGTCCGAGCTTTAGGATCCACCGATTTATGGAATCGAGCGGATGATGAACCGGCATCCGAAACGGGATCAGACATTGCTTCTAAGAAACGGGAAATCCACAGAATCCCTTTGATCTGTGGATTATAACACCCTGCACAAAAATGACTTATCCGCAGATTTTCAGGATTACGCAGATTTCCAAAGACGCAGGCATTTCCACATGTGCTTGGTGGTTCGCAGCGTCAGAAAAGAGGCAGAAGTCGGAATGGTCCACCGGTTGAGAGGGTTTCTTCTGGGGCCAGGAATGCCCGTGGGCATCTTCCGAACGTCCCCCTGTAATCCTCTCAACTCCCGCAATCTATGGATCATTTCCAGTCCTGCTGCGGCCCGGAATCCTCCCGTTTGCGCTCGCGCTTTTCCTCTGCGCGGCCGGTCAGGCGGGCGAGGCGGGCGCCCAAGTCTTCGGTCGAGAGCTCGGCGGTGAGGCGGTCGGCGATGAGGGGCGTGGAGAGCGGGGTGGGACGTTTGACCTCACGCCAGAGCAGGTGGCTGCGTTGCAGGCGGCGCAGGGTCGCTTCGAGGCGGGCTTGCTCGAATTGCTCTTCCAGGACCTCGCGCTGGGCCTGTTGCAGCAGCAGGTTGTCGGGATCGAAGCGCGCGAAGACGTCGTAGATGAGGCCGCTGGAGGCCTGGAGCTGCTTCATGCTCTTGCGTTGCGAGGGATAGCCCTCGAAGACCAGCCCGGCGACGCGCGCGATGGTGCGGAACTGGCGGCGGGCGAGCTCGGCGAGGTTGATGCTCTCCAGCGTGTCGCGCAACAGGTGGCGTCGGGTGAGCAGGCGCACGAGCGCAGGCGGATCCTGCAGCCAGCGACCGAAGTCGAACCCGCCCGGGCAGAGCAGCTCAAAGCCGTAGTCGTTGGCCGCATAGGTGAAGGTGACCGGGTGCAGCTGCGAGAGGCGGTAGGCGAGCAGCGCGGCGAGCCCCGTGTGCACGCGCCGCCCCTCGAAGGGAAAGATGAACGCGTGATCGCCCTCGCGCGTGTGGCAGGTCTCGACCAGGATCTCGTTTGCGCGCGGCAGGGCGGAGATCTGTTGCTGGGTCTGGAGGACCGGGGCCATGCGCTGCAGCTCTTCGCTGTGCAGGTCGCCCTGCGCGGCGGCGTCCAACTCGCGGCGCAGGGCGGCGGATAGCTCGTTGCTCAGCGGCATGCGACCACCGGCGTAGTGGGGCACGTAGGTGTGCTTGCGCTTGGCCCGCGAGACCTGCA
>Ga0163227_100020_pt1 | contig 76983 bp, 62 predicted proteins | sample MSEWel2016_09_14_2_FD_113148 | JGI IMG/M metagenome (GOLD analysis project Ga0163227, IMG submission 113148) | Subsurface microbial communities from deep shales in West Virginia, USA - MSEEL Well Study Marcellus 5H_2016_09_14 ...
CTAGAGCCACAGTTGATTGCATTGCGCGACACGTGAGAGTGATACCTGAACCAAAGAGAGAAGTATCCTCAAACTAAATGCGGCGTATTTGTTGACAAGAAGAAAGCCCGAAACGAGTCGTCGTTAGCAGGCACAAATAGCGGTTTTTACGTATTGATTACAAAACAAAACGGCTTTGCATGGGGTTCAAAGCCGTTCGACACCAACGGGTTTACCTTAGAAACAAACCAAGGCTAAACACCCTTTTGCTTAAACAAGCTCGTTACGCTTTGATGGTTATTGATACGCAACATGGCCTCGGCCAATAGCGGTGCCACACTCAACACTGTAATGGGAAGACCCTTACAATCAAGGGGCACGGAATTGGTCGTAATAAGTTCATCGAGGAAGCCACTGCGGATGCGCTCGTAACCCTTGTCGTTCAACACCGCGTGGCTGACGGCCGCCCGAACTTTCGTTGCCCCCTGGGAGCGCAGCAGCTCGGCGGCGGCATACAGTGTGCCGGCGGATTCCGTCAAATCGTCCACCAATAGCACCGAGCGGCCCTTGACGTCGCCCACGATACTGATCGCCTCCACATTGGAGTGGTCCATGCGACGCTTGGCCACGAAACCGAAATCGGCGCCGAGGTGACTGGCGTAGACGTTGGCCATCTTGATGCCGCCCACGTCGGGCGAAATGACCATAATGTCTTCGTCCTTGAACGTGCGCAGGTAGTCGAACAGCACCGACGAGGCGTAGAGGTGATCCACCGGTATATCGAAGAAGCCCTGGATCTGCGGCGCGTGCAGGTCCATCGTCAACAGGCGATTCGCCCCCGCCGTCGTCAGCAGGTTGGCCACCAGCTTGGCGGTGATGGGCACGCGCGGCTGGTCCTTGCGGTCCTGACGAGCGTAACCGTAAAAGGGCAGCACTGCCGTAATCCGGTTGGCTGACGCCCGGCGAGCTGCATCGATCATGATCAGCAACTCCATCAGGTTGTCGTTCGCCGGCGGACACGTCGGCTGCATGATGAACACGTCACGTCCGCGGATGTTTTCGTCGATCTTGACGAACACCTCCTGGTCCGGGAAACGCTCGACACGAACCGCACACGGTGGAACGCCAATAAAATCACAGATCGACTCACCCAACTGACGGTGGGCGGTGCCGATCAATACCTTCATTTCGCCAATCTGCATAACCGATATGGGGGATGGATCGCTGGGAAATCCTTGAAGTGACGACAGTGTAACAGCGTCTTTTGACGTGCAACGAAATTAAACCTAAAGGCTCAGGAGCGGCCGTTGCCCTCCAGTTCGCGCACGCGCTCGAAGAGCTCGGGCAGCTTGCCGACCAAGGCTTCGAGGCGGCGCTGCGTCTTGAGCTCACGAGCCGGCGAGCCCGTGTAGAGGCCACCGGCAGGCAGGCTCTTGGCCACCCCCGACTGACCGCCGACCTGCGCACCGTCGCCGATCTCGAGGTGGCCCGCAATCCCGACCTGCCCGGCCAGCGTGACCTGATTGCCGATCTTGGTGCTGCCGCTGATGCCGACGCCGGCGCAAAGGAAGCAGAATTCGCCGATCTCGCAATTGTGGCCGATCTGGACGAGGTTGTCGATCTTGGTGCCCCGCCCCACCGTGGTGGCACCGAAACGGGCACGGTCGATGGTCGAGTTTGCCCCCATCTCCACATCGGAGCCCAACACCACGCGGCCGATCTGCGGGATCTTGACCGGGCCTTGCGGCGAGGCCTCGAAGCCGAAGCCGTCCGCTCCGATCACCACACCGGAGTGGATCAGGTTGCGCGCGCCCACTTCACAATCGTGGTAGATCGCCACGTGCGCCTTCAGTTCGGAATCGGCACCGATGCGCGCCCGAGCGCCGACAAAGACCTGCGCGCGCAGGATCACGTTGGCCTCCACCACGGCCTGCGGCTCGATCACGCACAATGGGCCCACGACTGCAGTCGGGTCGACCTGGGCGTCTTCGGCCACAACCGCGCTGGGATGGATGCCGGGCTGCGGCCGCGGTCGGGCGCGCCGCTCAATATGTTCACAAACAGTCGCCAGCGCCAGCGAGGGGTTCCCTACCCGCAGGTAAACCTGACCGTTCTGCGGCTCGCCCGCATAATCGGTCGGCACCAGCACCACGCCTGCCTTGGTCTCCGGCACGTGCCGCGTATAGCGTCGATTACCGAGAAACGAAAGATCGGACGGGGTCGCGTCTTGCAAAGACGCCAGACCCGCTACGCGGACATCGGCCGCGCCCTGGGCTTCGGCATCCGGCAACAAGTCTTTGAGCTCCGCCAACGACAGCTGAAACTGAATCATGCCGCCACTCCAACAAATCGCTTTGGCCGCGCCAACGCCAAAACGAAGAAACGCCGCCCACGAAGTGTGAGCGGCGTCTCAGCAAAAAAAGGAAGCGAGCCGATTACTGGGCGCTGGCAGCGCTGGGCTGATCCTTGTTCAGGAGCTGCTCCACCTTGGCGGTGATGTCGAGCTCCGGGGCGGCGAAGACGACGGCGGGCACCCCATTGCCATCGGAAGTATCGAGCACCAGGTCGGCGCCTTCATCCTTGGCCACGGAGATCACGACGTCGCGGATTTCACCGAGGAACTCCTGCGTCTTCTGGTTGTTCTGCGCTTGCAGATCACGCATGGTTTGCTGGCGCCATTGGTTGACCTGCTGCTCCTGCTGCTGGATGCCTTGCACCATTTGCTGCAGCTGGGCTTGCTTTTCACTCTTGGCGGAGTCCGAGAGGACCGGGTTTTGCAACTCTTCCTGCAACGCACGGGCCTGGTCGGCCTGCTCCTGCAAATCGGCTTGCTTGTCGTTCAGCTCGCTCTGGGCTTGTTGCTGCAGGCTGCTGAAGCGTTCACGGAACTTCTCGGTCTTGTGGTAGGTGTCAAAGAGATCGGACATGCTGACGGTCACCACTTTCAGGTTTTGACCCGAAACGAGGGCGGTCGCGAGCATCGTCGCACAGATAAACAGGATGAACTTTTTCATCATTTGGGATGGGGTGTGATTCATTAAGAGTTGGAAACGACTAGCGATGGATAGACCAGCAGGTCAGCAAAAACTCGAGATGCTATAGGGTTAAAACCGCGTGCCAAAGGAAAAGTTGAAGACATTTCCGGTGTCGTTGGTATACAGCAAGGTTTTCGCGCCAGTGTCCGGGTCGGAATAGTATTCCTCCGTCGTCGTGAGCGGGATACCGTAGTCGAGTCGCAGCGGATTGCCGAGCACCATGATGCGCACCCCAAAGCCGAAGTTGTCGTTGTAGCTGCCCGGATCGAAGTTAAAATCGGCCTCGTTGACAAAGCCCCAGTCGTAGAAGGCCGCGAGTCGTAGCGGACCCGCCACACTGATGGTGTATTCCAGGCTGGAGAAGACGTAGGAGTTACCCCCGATGTTTTCGATGCCCACCGTGCGGCCATCGCCATCGTAGATGTCGTCCAGGGCTTCCTGACGGTTGCGGGGGCTTACGTCGCGGTATTCAAAACCGCGCAGTGAATCCGGGCCGCCGAGGTAGTAGCGGTCGAAGAACGGCACGTCCTTGTCTGTATACTCATACAGGCTGCCGGCACGGAAGAGGATGGAGAGCACCTGGTCGCCTGTTTCGAAGAGCGGGATGAAGACGGCGTTGCGCGTCTCGAGCTCGAGGTATTCGGTGTCGCCCCCGAGACCGGCCCACGAGGTGTTCAGCGAGTAGCGGCTGCCGCGCGTGGTGAGCACGAGGTCGTTACGCGTGTCACGCACCATCGAAAAGCTCATCTTGGAGATGGTGCGCCCGCTTGGGTGAAGCCCCGCTTCTTCCTTGATGAGGTAAGGAGCCGTAGACGCGACGTTGTCGAGGTCGACCTTCTCAAAGCGGTAGGCCAGGCGACCGTCGACGAGACCGAAGAGGCGCTTGCGCAGGTAGACTTCGATGCCGGTGCGGAGTTCGTCAAAGTAGGACGAGTTGTATTCGGACTCGGAGCGGAACAGCTCGAAACCGAAGGCGAGGCGACGTTCGAAGAGCCAGGGTTCTTCCCAGGCCAGCACGAGCTCGTTGGACGAACTACCGATGGACCCGCGGAAGCGGAACTTCTGGCCGTCACCCTGCAGGTAGGGCGAACGCCACTTGAAAAGGTCGAAATTGGATTGGCTGACTTCGAAGAACAGCACCACGTTTTCCAGCGTGCTGAAGCCGGCCCCGATCTGGAAGTTACCCGTGCGGGCTTCGGAGACCCGGATGTTGAGGTCGCGTCGGCCCGGCACGTTGGTCGCTACGTGGTTGAGCTGCACGTCCTCGAAATAGCGGGTATTCTTGAGGCGCGCCTCGCTGTTCTTCATGTAGATCAGGTTGAACGTGCGGCCCGGCTGCAGTGCCAGTTCGCGCACGATCACCGTGCTCTTCGTCTTGGTGTTGCCCTCGACGACGATGGACTCGACAGTGGAGGGCTCACCTTCCGTGATGCGGAAGACCAGGTCGATGTTACCCGTTTCGATGTTCGGCACACGCTCCGGGCGAATGCTCACGTCGAGGTAACCGCGCACACCATAAAGGTTTTCGAGCGCTTCCACGTCTTCCCCCAGCACTTTGGGTGAGAAGACGACGCCCGGGCGCAGACGGATGATGTTGTAAAGGAGCGGCTTCGGATAGAGGTCGGCACCCTCGAAGCTGATGTTGCCGACGTGGTACTGTTTGCCTTCGTCGATGCGAACCGTCAGCTTGATTTCGCCTTCATCCGGATATTCCAGCGAGACGTTCGACTCCGGGATGCTCACGTCGAGGAAGCCGCGCTCGATGTAATAGGCACGCAGCTTCTCGAGGTCTTCCTGGAAGGTCTTTTCGTTGAAGCGCCCGCTACCGGTGAGGAACGACCACCAGCGACGCTCGGAGGTCTCCATCTCGTCCGAGAGCTCGTCGTCATCAAGCGTATCGTTACCGATAAACTCGATGTCTTCGATCTTGAGCTTGCGACCTTCGGTGATCTCGAAAACCACGCGGCCCTGCCCCGTCTGGTCGTCACGGATGATGTCGTAATCGACTTCGACCTCCGTGTAGCCTTTCTCGCGGTAGTAATCGCGGATGGCGACGGCGTCTTCGTTGATCGCGCGCTCGTCGAGCATGAACCCGATACCGCTGCTGATCTCGTCGCGCAGGCGGTTGTCGCTGATCTTGTCGTTGCCGCGGAAGTCGACCTCGCTGATGCGGTAGCGGCCCTGGACGCGGAAAATGATGCGGATCTGGTTCCCGGGCATCGGCTCGGTCACCGCCTCGATGTAGTCAAAAAGTCGGGTATTGTAGAGGAGGCGGATCGAGCGGTCGACCAGCGCCTGATCGTAGATCTGCCCTTCGCGGATCTGGACGCGGGCAAATACGGCCTCCTCGCTAAGGTTACGTGCGCTGTCGATAAATTCGATCTGGATGTCGCCCACGATCTGGGCGGGAGCCTCAGCCTCCTGGCCGCCGCCCGAACTCTGCCCGGCTGCGGGGTCGGCGGCTTGCTGAGCAAAACCGGCACCGGCCAGCGAGATCATGAGAAGCGAACTTGCGAGCCGAAGGCCGCCTTTATTCCGAAGATTGGCTCGTGTAGTTTTCAAATCGGGTAAAATCGGGAATGAAGGTCAGCTTGAAATCCCCCGTCGGACCATTGCGCTGTTTGGCGATAATCAACATACGCTCGTGAGCAGCTTGTGGTATGACTGGGTTGGCAGGGTTTTTATCGTTCGACCGCGGACTATCAAGCAGGAAAACCATGTCGGCATCCTGTTCGATGGACCCGGACTCCCGGAGGTCGGAGATACGCGGCATGCGATTCTCTTTTTCGGAAGCACGGTTTAACTGACTCAGTACCAATACCGGAACGTTCAATTCTTTCGCGAGAGCTTTTACACCTCGGCTGATTTCCGAGATCTGCTGTTCACGGGGTACACGGGCATCAATACCAGAAATCAGTTGCAGGTAGTCAATGACAATCAAGCGGATAGGATGCTGCTGCGACATCCGGCGCGCCTTGGCGCGCAGCTCGAGAATGTTGAGGCCGCTGGAATCGTCCACCCAGATGGGTGCACGCTTCAATTCGCCCCCTACCCGCGTGAGTTCGCGCACCTGATCCTTGCTGATCATGCGGTCGCGCACCTTTTTCAGGTTCACCTTGGCGCGGCCGCAGAGCATACGCATGGCGAGTTGCTCGCTCGGCATTTCCAGCGAAAACACGAGCACGCCATTGCCATCGCGACTGCCGGGAGGCAAGGCCACGTTTTCCGCAATGTTGAGGGCAAAGGAGGTCTTGCCCATCGAGGGGCGGGCCGCGAGCACGATCATCTGGCCCGGGTGCAGGCCAAAAGTGCGGTCGTCCAGATCGCGGTAATGCGTCATCACGCCGCTCTCGTTGCGGCCCTGCAGCATCAGGTTGATCAGGTTTGCGGCCTGATCGACCGCCACTTCGAACTTCTGCGCCGAATCCTGAATGCGGTCTTCGTTAATCGCCAGGATCTGCTGCTCGACGGAGTCGATGAAGTGGTTGAGCTCGCCCTGGTTACTGTGGGCCTGCTCGACGATGTTGCGGCTGGTGTCGATCAGGCGGCGCAGGATCCACTTGTCCCGCACGATCTGCAGCCAGTAGCGCGCGTGGGTCGTCGTCTCGACCCGGTTGATGATCTCGAGGATCGTGGAGGGGCCGCCAATGAGGTCGAGCAACGTCGTACCCGGGGGCGTCATCCGCTGCTTTTCCTTCAGCCAGCGAATGGATTCGACGTTATGGCTCGCGAGGTGGTCGACCACGACCACTTCGTCAGCCAACGTATTATTGGTATACAGGTCCACCAGGACCTGAAAGATCACCTGGTGGGCCGGCTTGTAGAAGGCATCCGGGCGCAGCCGGGCCTCCATGCACAGCGTCAGCACGTCTTGCCCGCCATCGAGCAGGCAAGCCGCCAGCAACCCCTCCTCCGCATCTAGGTTGTGCGGAGGATGGCGGTCGGTCGCGACGGGCTGCGGTGAATGCTGCGTAGCCGTCCGACCGTTTGCTATCGGTTCGGAAGACATATGCGGCGGTCAAGGCAGACCGTCGGAAATGCCAGCGTGTGGCGTTTAGGCCTGCTGCTCGGCCGGAGCGGCTTCGCTCTGGCCTTCGGCGTCCTCGATGGGGTTCTCCGACACGACCTCGAAGGACTTGTCGAAGGAAACCTTGCTGTGGATGCGGATGCGGGCTTCGTGCTGGCCGAGGCTGTGAACCGGATTGGGCAGGCTGACCTGCTTCTTCTCCAGTTCGACGCCTTCTTCGGCGAGGCGGTCGACGATGTTCTGCGTGGTGATGGCGCCGAACATCTTGCCACCGGGGCCGGTCTTGACGGCGAAGACGAGGGAGATGCTCTCGATCTTGGCCTGGACGGCCTGAGCGGCTTCGAGTTCGCGGGCTTCGCGCTCTTCGGCGCGCTTGCGCAGCACTTCGACCTGCTTGCGATTGGCGCGGGTCACCGGAATGGCGAGGCCGCGCGGCAGCAGATAGTTACGGGCGTAGCCGGCCTTGACGGAGACTTCGTCGCCTTCGTTGCCAAGGTTGGTGATCGGCTGGAGCAAAAGGAGATTGGCTTGAGCCATGGCTTCAAACGTTTGCGGTAAAAAATTCAGTTGGGTTCAGATCAGAAGGGGACGTCGTCCTCAAATTCGTCCACCGGCGTCGAAGACTGCGCGGGCTGGCTGCGACGCGGCGCCTGGCTGCGGCTGGGGGCGGACGACTGGTTGTAGTCGTCCTGGTAGCCGCCGCCTCCGGAGCTGCTGGGGGCATCGTCACCGCGGCCGCCGACGAACTGGAAGTTTTCCAGCACCACGGTCAGCTTGTTGCGGTTGTTGCCCTGCTGGTCCTGCCACTGGTCGAGCTTGAGGCGCCCTTCCACGAACAGGCCGCGGCCCTTGGAGCAGTATTGGGCGATGACTTCCGCCTGGCGGCCGAAGGCATCGATATCGACGAAAGTCGTCTCCTCGCGCTGCTGGCCATCCTGCGTCTTGAAGTTGCGGTTGATGGCCATGCCGAGCTTGACGATCGTCAGCCCGTTTGGCGTAACGCGCTTTTCAGGGTCGCGCGTCAGGTTACCCATCAGGAGAACTTTGTTCAGGTTGGCCATGACGTATGAGCGTGCAGGTGCGGGGACGGGAGGGCGAGTCCGAATTGCGGCTAGAGCGATTGAACCATCACGCGCTTGATCGTCTTATCAAGGCGGACGCGGCTCTGCAGGTCGGACGGCACGTTGTGACCGCCTTCGAACTCGAACTGGAGGTAAATGTCACCAGGGTGGTGGCGATCGGTGATGCGGATAAAGTCGTAGCGGCCGAGATTTTCAGCCTTGCTGACTTCCGCGCCCAGATCCTTCAGGATGTCCTGAAGCTTGGTGATGAGGGTCTCGACCGGTTCCTGGTAATCCCGGGTGTCCAGGATCACCGTCGCGCGGTACTGTCGGTTGACGGAGAGACTCATGAGTCTTTGGTGTGGGTGGCGTTTTTTGATTGAGATGGTTCATCGCCCGTTCAGGCCCGTGTCGGACGAGGTATGGTAACCCCTCCACCCACTGCGGCAACGCACGGTCGACGATGGCTTGCTCTTCCGGCGTGAACCGGCCGAGCACAAAATCCTTTAGTGGAGCCAGCGGCTTTTGCGCTGGCATGATGCCGATGCGGTAACGGATAAACGCATCTCCAAGGCGGCTGATGATATCCGCCACGCCATTGTGCCCACCCGGACTGCCCCGCAAGCTGACTTTCAGCCGGCCTACAGGCAGCGTATACTCGTCGTAAACGACGACAAAATCCGCCGGCTTCCACTTATAGAAGCGGCAGATTTCGCCGACAGCCTTGCCGCTGAGGTTCATGAAGGTCGTAGGCTTCATGAGCAGCACGGGCTGTCCGGCGATTTCGACGGAGGCGGTGTGGGCACAAAACTTCTTGTTTTCGCTCCAGGAAGCGCCGAGCTTGCTCGCCAGCGCTTCCACGACGCGAAAACCGATATTGTGGCGTGTCCCGTCGTAACGGGCTCCGGGATTTCCCAGACCCGCAATGACACGCACCGGCATAGATACTGAAAAGAACGGCGCGGGCACGACTGGCGCACCCGCAGTTAAAGTAAAAGCTTAGGCCTCGGCGGGTTCGGCTTCTTCTTCTTCCTCTTCGGAAGGCTCGACCGGGGCGGCAGCGTTGGTGCCCACGCAGGCGGCGACCACTTCGTCTTCGTCGTTGAGGAAGGTCACGCCTTCCGGAGCGGCGATGTCGCGCACGTGGATGGAGTCGCCGATGCTCAGGCCCGTCACGTCCACTTCGATGAACTCGGGCAGGTCGCGCGGGCGGCAGCGGATCGAAATCGTATCGAGGGTCAGGTCAAGGATACCGCCCTGATTCTTCACTCCGGTCGGGGTGCCCTTGGAGTGGACCGGCACGGCGGCTTCCATCGGCTTGCCGCGCTGAATTTCGCGGAAATCGAGGTGGATAAAGTCGTCGTTGATCGAGTTGCGCTGGGCTTCCTGCAACACCGCGAACATGTCGTTTTCGTGGCCTTCGATCTTGAGGGTGATCAGGGCCGCGGTACCCACCAGCTTGCGGTAGGCCATCTCAAAGGCGTGCGTGTCGAGCAGCAGGTGCTCCGTGCCCGATTCGCCATAGATCACCGCCGGCAGTTGACCGGCCTGGCGCAGGCGCTTGGCAGCCGCACGGCCGATATCGGTACGGGGTTTTGCCTCGAGGGTTACTTGTTTCATGGACGGAAAGGGATGGGCGTTGAATGAAAACGGTAGAGAAAAACGAATGCCCGGCGCAGATGCAATCAAAAGTTTTGCGTGCCGCCAAAATCACGATTGACTTTGGTCCAGAGGTCCTTCGGCGGGCGCCGCATAGCCGCCCTACCCCTTCTCCGGCGCTTTTGCTTGCCATCGGGCCCCGGAGAGTCTTGCCTTTGTCAACGCGCCTCTGCCATCACGGGGGCGCTTTTACTTTTTCACGTTAGCTCGATTTCCCGCCAAAATGGCCCGACCACCCTTCCACCACCAGATCATCCTCGATACCGGCATCAGCTTCGGCGACGAGGGCAAAGGACGCCTCATCCCCGAAGTCATCACCGAACTGCGCGAGCAGAGCGGGCGAGACGACATCGTAGGCGCGGTGGTAAAAGTCAATGGCGGCGCCAACAGCGGCCACACCTGCGGCGGCCTGAAGCTCAACCTCTTTCCGGCCGGCGTGGTCAACCCCGAGGCCGGCTGCCTTGCAATCGGTTCCGGAGTCGTGGCCGATCCGCGCAAGTTCATCTGGGAGGCCGCCTACATCGAGCACAATGGCTACCGGGTGCACGATCGTCTGCTGATCGACGAACGCGCCATGGTCAGTGACGTGTGCCACCGCCTGCTGGACCTCGCCTGGGAATTCTACCGCGTGCACGGCCTGGGCGAAGAGGCGCGCGGCAGCACCGGGCGCGGCATCTCCCCTGCCTATACGGACGAGACGGGCTGCTTCCCCATTTATTACAGCGATTTCCGCTCCCGCGAGCGCTTCCGTCGCCTGCTGCGGGGCCGCGTCGAGCGCGCGATGCGCACCATCCAGTATGTGTGCAACGTGACGCCGGAGGCCTGGGAGGGCTTTTTCGACACCCTGACGCAGGCGGAACAGCGCGCCAACCAGGTGACGATCGACGCCGGCCTGCTGACGCAGGATGCCTTCGACTTCCACGCCTTCAAGGGCAAGGAGCCCTTCACGCTCGATTTCGAGCGGCTGGAGCAGGCCTATTGGGAGGCTGGGCAGCAGCTGATCCACAACATCGGCAATGTGCGCGAGCGCCTGCTCGAGGTGATCCACCGCGGTCAGTACATTCTGGCGGAATTCGGCCAGGCCTTCTGGCTGGACAAGCGCTTCGGCTTTACGCCCAACGTCACCGCCTCGCACCCCCTGCCCCCCGAATTTTTCCTCAGCTGCGGCCTGCCGCTGCAAGGCGCCCACACCTTCGGGGTCTGCAAGGCCTACGACACCAAGGTCGGCACCCACACCTTCCTCTGCCGCATCGGCGGAGAGCATCCGCTGGGCCAGAAGCTGAGCCATATCGAGTTTGGCACCTCCACCGGGCGTCAGCGCATGGTCGGCTGGTTCGATGCGGTGGAAAAGGGCGACGCAATCCGCTACGCCGGTTGCACCGATCTCGCGATCAACAAGCTCGATGCCTTGAGCTACGACGCGGGCGGGGCCTGGAACGGTGGCGAGCTGCTGATCTGCACTGGCTACAAGGCACCGGACGGCACGCGCCTGAAGCACGTGCCCCGCGACTTCGAGCTGCACAAGCAACTGCAGCCCATCTACCGTCAATACCCGGGCTGGAGCGAAGACATCTCCGGCGTGCGCACCTTCGACAACCTGCCGCTCAACGCCAAGCGCTACGTGGCCGGCATGGTAAAGCACACCCTCGAGGTCGCCTACGGCGAGCACGAAAGCCAGTGGCCTGAAGTGCTGCCCAATGTGCGCTACCTCGGCGTCGGCCCCAACCCGTCTCAGATCATCAAGGACGTGCCCGCCACGCGCGAGCTGATCAAGCTGGCACAAGGCTAGCCAGGCGCCGCGGTCCTCCCTTACGCCTGGAGCTTTTCTGCCACGTAGGCGTTCAAGCTCTTGCCTGCGTTCGCCGCCTGGGTCGCCAGGCGACGATGGACTTCCGGCTCCACGCGCAAGACAAACCGCCCGCTATAGGGCTTGTCCGGTTCTTCCCCGCGTTCGGCGCAAAACACCAGATAGTCGTCGACCGAATCGCGAAACGCCTGCACGACCTGCTCCACGGTCTCTCCTTGAAAGGTAACAACATCCTTCAAGTGCAGCACCTCGCCGTGCAATATCCCCGCTTCAGCATCGAAACGTACGGTGCCCGGATAGCCCTTGTATGCAGGTAGTGCGCTCATCGCGGCTTACTTCGCCGTCTCGGTGATGCGGCTTTCGCGGATGACGGTAACCTTGATCGTACCGGGGTACTGCAACTCGTCTTCGATGCGGCGACGCACTTCGCGGGCGATGCGACGGGAGCTGGCATCGTCGATCTTCTCGGGCGAGACGATGACGCGGATTTCGCGACCAGCCTGGATGGCGTATGCGTCCGTGACGCCCTCGAAGCTGCGGGCGATTTTCTCGAGGTTGCGTACGCGCTGGATATAACCATCGAAGCTGTCGGCGCGGGCTCCGGGACGCATGGCGGAAAGACTGTCGGCCACCACGACCAACGGCGAATAGGCACTCGTGGGCGAAATCTCGTGGTGGTGGGCCGCCACGGCGTTGATCACGCGGTCATCTTCCTCGCCATAGCGCTTGAGGAAGTTGGCGCCAGCGACCGCGTGGCTGCCCTCGTATTGCTCGTCCAGCACCTTGCCGATGTCGTGCAACAGGCCCGCGCGCTTGGCGAGGTCGATGTCGAGGCCCAGTTCCGCCGCCATCAGCGCGCAGAGGTTGGCCACCTCGATCGAGTGGTCGAGCGTGTTTTGGTTGTTGGAAAGGCGGTAGTGCAGACGACCGAGGCAGGTCACCACCTCCGGGTGCAGGCGGCCGAGGCGCAGGCGGCGCAGGGCTTCTTCACCATATTCGATCACGCTCTGCTTCACTTCGGTTTCGGCCTCGGCCACGGCGTCTTCGATCGAGCTGGGGTGGATGCGGCCATCGCGCACGAGGGCTTCGAGGGCGATGCGGGCCACCTCACGGCGCACGGGGTCGAAGCTGGAGATGAGCACGCTGTTGGGCGTTTCGTCGATCAGCAGCGTCGTGCCGGTCATGGACTCGAAGCTCTTGATGTTGCGCCCCTCGCGGCCGATGATGCGGCCCTTCATGTCTTCCGTCGGCAGGGAGACGATCGTGGCGGTCACATCGTGCTGGGCGGTGGAGGCGAGGCGTTGCATCGCCGTCAAGAGCACGCGTCGGGCATCGTGCTGGATCTCCTTCTCGGCCTTGCCCAGCATCTCGCTGCGCAGCTCGCGCACCTCAAGGTCGCAATCGCGGCGGACCTCCTCCATCAAGGCCTCACGGGCGGCGTCACGGTCAAAGTGGGTCATCGATTCCAGCCGCCCCTGCAGCTCCTGCTGCTCCTTGTTCAGCTGCTCGCGCTGTTCGCGCAGCTTCTGGCGGGCGTCTTCCTGTTCCTGCTTTTCCTCCTGCAGGCGGCGCTGCTGGTCTTCCAGCTCTTCGCGGTGCTGACCGGCCACGCGCTCCTGGTGTTCGGCCTCGCGCAGGCGCTGCTGCCATTCGCTCTCCAGCTGCATGCGCTTTTTCTCCCATTCCAGGTCCTGCTGGGCCTTCAGGTCGCGCAACTGCAGCTCATTCTCGCGCTCGCCCATCTTGCGCTGTTCCTCCAGCTGTTCCTTGGCACTGCGGATCCAGCGGATGACCCACCAGTAGCCAATCACTACGGCCAAAACGGCTCCACCGATGAAAAGAGCCAAATGCGTAGCAAGGGAGGTCTGAGCGAGAAGGAGCATATTTTACTAAAATGTAGCGGTATTTTTGAACATTGCGAGGCGATACCGCGACGCGGGATGAGAAACAGTTACTGAAATGGGTGTCAAGCTGCTGGTCAGACTTCTTTATTGCAGGCCAATGCCCGTTTCCGCAGCGACCTTGGCCGAAATCGCGGCCAAACGCTGTTTCGCCTGGGGCGTTATACCAGTGGCTTGCAGATTTTTAACCTCTTCTTCACGTAACGGGGTCTGCACGAGCACATAGGCCCAGCGATGCGCCTCGCCTCCCAACCGATAACGCAGGTCCAACCAACGCCGTTGCCAATGCGTGGCCGCCGTGTCGTTGCCACTGACAAACCAGTAACCCAGCAGCGCATAGGCGGGATCACTACCCGCCTGTTCCCGCTCGGCCAACATCAAGGTGGCCTCCCACGGTGCGCCTTCCGAAGCTCCCAAAGGCGCCACGTCACGCCGTAGAATTTCCCAACCCTGAGCGCGCAGGCAGATCTCCGGCCGGTGGATCGAGCTGCGGTCCGCGCCGCTGACCACCACCGAATAGAGCACCTGATCGCCATTGAAGCGACGGTAGAGCGCCCGGGCGAACCCGGTGTCTGCCGGCAGCACCTGCCTTTCCGCGTCCATCATCGGCAGCCGGCGGCCCATCCAGCCTCCATCCAGCAAGGTGGGCAGCGGCAAGGGCTGCCCCGCCTCCGTCAAGGCCACCCCGCAGTGCAGGCGGGCGTCCCCCTGCCCCAGTTGGCTCAGCCAGCCGATACTCGCCAGCAGCAGGAGCGTCACCGCCGCCGTCGCCGGCCACAGGCGGCCGAAACGCGACGGGCGGCGAGCAGGGGTGTCGTCGGGGGCCGCACCTTCGGGCCAGCAACGCTCCAGCAACTGGGCGGTAAGCAAGGCGAGGCCCAACACCACGCCAAAGACGAGCAGCCCGCTGTAGTCGTGCACACGCCGCCCCCATTCTGCGCCCCAGAAGTGCCCGGCCAACACGATCAGCAACACACGCAGGAGGTTGCCGACGAAGGCAAAGGGCAGCGCCAGGGCCAGCAGCAGACCGCGGCGCCACCAGCGGCGGAAGACAAAATATCCGGCTACGAGCGACAATACCCCCACCACGAGCAGCGAACGGATGCCCGAGCAGGCGGGGGCCACGTCGTAGACGTAATCACGTCCGGGCGAGGACAGGACGGTGCCCACGCGTTGGATCTCCAGCCCCAGCAGGTCCGTAAGGCCGTGCACGCTGGCGATCACCCAGTAGCGCAAGTGCGCGCCAATGAGGTCTTGCACGAAATTGAGGGGGATGCTGAAGAGCATCAGCAGCAGTGGAAAGCCTGCCGCCCGGCCCCAGCGTGCGCCGCCCAGCCACCAGGCCATGCCCTGTAGCCAGGCCAGCACCGCCAGGATGTTCAGCCGCGTCTCCTGCACGAAGTAGCCGAGCGCATTGAGCGCCACCGCGCCGAGCAGCCAGAGCACACCGATCCTCACGCGCGGGGAGGCATCGAGGGCCGACCAACGCCGGAGGTTGTGATACAGCAGGTAGAGCGCGAGCAGCAGCACCAGCGGCCCGTGCTCGGAGTCGGACCCGTCGTTGAACCATTGGCTCATCCACCAATAGAAGACCGAGCCGGTGTCGATGTAACCGCGCGTGGCGTTAGCCCACCACTGAAACAGCACGAGGCCGAGCAGCGCGAGCCATGCCCCGAGCGCCCAGCGGCGCCAGTCCTGCTTGTCACTGCCCAACGTGTGCGATCCCATCGACGCGGCCATCGTGTAGATCCTGCGACCGAGGGCAATGCTGGGGGCGCGAAAGCCTAGCGTTGCCCTCCGTCCGCCGGCTGCCAAGCTGAGCCCCCGATGCCGCGCCCTCGCCTCAACCTGCTGCTGCTCGCGCAAACGCCGCCGCCTCATCACGGGCAGAGCCGCATGGTGCAGCGGGTCCAGGAAGCGCTGGCAGGGGCGCCGGACGTGCGCCTGCATCACGTCAACCTGCGGCTTTCGACCACCAGCGAGGAAATCGGAGAACCCCAGGGGCGCAAGCTCTGGGCCTTGCTACAGTGCCTCTGGACTGCTTTGCAGGTGATCCGGCGGGAGCGGCCCGATGCCTTCTACTATGTGCCCGCGCCAGGCCGCGCGGTGCCAATGCTGCGCGATCTGCTGGTTCTGCCCGTGGTGCGCGCGCTGGTGCCGCAGACGATACTGCATTGGCAGGCGGTGGGGCTCAGCCAGCGCGTGCGACAACTGCCCGCCCCGCTGCGGTGGCTGTTCCGGGCGCTCTATGCGCGGGCGGATCTCTCGCTGGTGCAGAGCCCGGGCACGGGCTTCGACGCGGCCTATTTCGCCTCCCGGCGCACGGTGGTGTTGCCCAACGGCGTTCCCGACGCCTTCCCGGACGCGGCGGCGGTCATCGCGGCTCGGGAGCAGCGCTCGGCCGATCCGGACCGCCCGCTGGAACTGCTCTACCTCTCCAACCTGCAACGTGAAAAAGGCGTGCTCACGGCCATCGCCGCCGCCCATCGGCTGGCCGAACACCGCCCTGTCCGCCTGCGACTGGCAGGCGCTTACGTCTCGGGACAAGAGCGGGAAGCAATCGAAGCGGCGTGCCAGGCTCCGGGGCTCGCCCAGGTCGAGCGACTGGGCTTCGCCGACGAGGCGACCAAGCGCGAACTGCTGCGCGAGGCCGACGTGCTGCTCTTTCCCACCCGCTACCGCAACGAGGGCTTTCCGCTGGTGCTGATCGAGGCCCTGAGCGCCGGCCTGCCCGTCGTGACGACGCACTGGCGCGGCATCCCCGACCTCTTGCCTCCGGATTATCCGCACTTCGTGCCGGATCAGAGCCCCGCCACCACCGCCGCCGCGGTCGAGTCGCTGCTCGCAGCCCCCCGAGGCGATCTGATGCGGCAATTGCGGGCTCACTATGCGCGGCACTATACCGTCGCATCCTTCCGCGACGGCCTGCGCACAGCACTAGAGGCGATTCCCTAGCCTAAGGGCTTGCTCAGGGGATCACCGTTTGCTGGACTGGCAATGTCTTCGCCATGTTAGTCGCATTCGCCAAACTCCTCACCGCCGTCGTCACCTTCGGCTACGCGCCGCCGAGCGCAGACGCACCCCCCGCCCGGCCTCAATTCGAGACCGTCGCCGGATACCGCGCCTACCTCGATCAGCAAGCGGAAGAAGCCGTCGCGGCGGGTGAAATGGATCAGGCGATCCGTGCCTATCTGCAACAGGCCGATTCGCTGCAGACCACCGGCGACCTGCAGCGCGCGATGCAGGTGCTCGAGCAGGCAGCCCAGCTGTCAGAGGGTGCCACGCCCTCCGAAACGGTCGGCATCTGGTTGCGCATGGGCATGATCGAGGCGAAGCGCGGCAACCCCGAATTGTTTGTGGCCTACTACCAGTACAGCCTGCAATGGCTGGATGCAGAAACGTCTCCGGCCCTCATCGGTCGGATCTATCATGCGATCGGCGAGCTGTATCGCAAACACCTCCACAACGAACGGGAGGCGCTGCGCTACCTGCGCGAGGCCGTGCGTTGGAAACAGCGTGCCCGGAATAGCGAACTGGGAGCTACCTATAGCGAACTGACCTATGTCTATGGGAACGCCGAGCGCTACGCGGAAGCACTGATCATGGCCCAGGAGGCGTTGAAGTACAACCGGCAGGACGGCAAGCGCACGCTCTACGGCGATAATTTCCGCGACATCGGCTTTTACTACAACAAGACGGGGGCCTATGCTGCCGCGATCGACGCCTATCGGGAGGCCATCCACTGGTACGAGGCAACCGATCAGTCCAACCAGGTGGGCAAAGTCTACAACCTGATGGGCGACAGCTATCAGTATCAACAGCACAAGCTGGAGGAAGCCGAACAGGCGTATCGGAGCGCGATCGAGGCGATGCGGCGCGGCAACCAGTATTACAGCCGCGGCTGGATCTACGTCGACCTGGCGAAGCTGTATGATGAACAGCAGGCCTGGGCGCAGAGCGCCACCGCCTATCGGAACGCCCTGGAGGTGTTTGACCGCAATGCTGATACCGACCTGGCCTACATGGCGTTTTACTATCAGCAGCTGGGTCAGAGCTATGTGCGCCTCAAACGCTACGACGATGCGATGGAAGCTTACGAACAGGCGCTGGCGTGGGAAGATCCGTCTCGGCCCATCCAGCGCAAGCTCGAACAACCGACCGATCAGCTGATCGGCGATCTTTACAAGCAACAGCGGCAGTGGCAGGACGCGCTGGATGCCTACCAGCGTGCCAAGCAGTGGGCTCTGGATCACCGAAAGGACCAGGCCGTCACCGATGCCATGGTGGCCATGGCCAAGACCTATGTTGACAAAGGCGATCCGGAAACGGCCGAGATGGTGCTGCTCGATCTCGACCGCAACATCCCGGAGTCGTCCTACACGGCGGGCACGAAAGCGCGATTTTACGCCGATCTGGGATGGATGCAGACCGAAGCCAAGGCGTGGGACCGCGCCATGCAGAGCTATCGGAAGGCGCTGGCCTACGCCCAGGAGGGTGCTCCGCGAGTTCTGGGCATGATCTATCACCGCATGGGGGTCGCCTACATGCGACAGGACCTCTACGAGCTCTCGGAAAGCGCCTTCCGCCATGCGCTCGCCTCCTACGACGCCACTTGTCCAGGCTGCCCGGTGCCCACCTACCGCGACCTGGCCCGCCTTTACGAGATCATGGAACGCTACGATGCGTCGGTCGATCTGGTGAAAAAGGGCATCACTCTGGAGCAGGAAATCGGTGAAAGCGACGATCTGGGCGCGCTCTATTACCAACTCGGGCGCACCTTTTCCGCGCAGCACAAGTGGCAGGCCGCGATCTCAGCCTACGAGGCAGCGCTCTACTGGAACGAAACCGAGCGCGACTGGATTGAAGAGTGGGACGCCGGGCTGATCCACTACCGCCTGGGCGTGATCAACCGTCGGTTGCGCTATTGGAACAAGGCGCTGGAGCACTTCGATCAGGCGCTGGAGTGGAATCGCCGCCTCCACCCGGAACGCATCGGCTCCATCTACGCGGCCCTGCGCACCCTTTACTACCGCCACTCCTACGATCCCAAGCTGGCGCAGCCCGACGACTTGCAGACGGCCGCCCGCTATGCCATCCGCGCGCTGGACGAGTTCCAGCAGTTCGACCGCGACGACGTATGGCCCCTCTGGATCAAGAACGTAGACCTGATTCTGAACCGCACGACCGATCGCTCCGGGGCGCTGGGGGAGCTGGAGCAGCGCCGCCACGAGCTGGTGACCCACCACCCGGAATACCTCGAAAAGCCCGCCGATGAAGAGGCGGACGAGGCCGAGCAGGCAGACGACCAGGCCCGGACGATCTAGAACGCGCTGCGGGGCACGTAGAGGGTATCGCCGGGCAACAGGCGCACGTCCTCGCCCGGGCGTTCCTGCGCCAGGCGGGCATCGACGGTGTAGCTGCGCTCGTCGCGGCTGAGTTGCACGCCCTGCTCCCGCGCATAGAGGCCGAAGCCGCCCGCCGCGGTGATCGCCTTGGTCAGCGTCAGGTCGTTGGACCACGTGACCGGCCCCGGGCGCTGCACTTCGCCGCCCACGTAGACCAGTCGCTCCGAGAGCACGACGGAGACGTTGATCTGCCGGTAGATGTCGCGCTCGAGGTAGAGCGCGTGAATGCGTTCGGCCAGCGTGGAAGCCGTTTCGCCCGCCGCCTCGACCTTGCCGAGGTAACGCAGGCTCAGCTGGCCCTGATCGTCGATCTGCAGGTTGAACTGGGCGGGGTCCGGGATGCCCTGCAACTCCACCAGCACGGTGTCCCCGGGGCGCAGGGTGGCGACGTCGGCTGCGGGCGGTTGCGGATTATGGCGGCCACCGGGTTCCGCTCCACCCCCGACCTGCTGGCACCCCAAAGGCCACCAGCACAGGCACATCACCAACAGGACTGCGGCCATCCGGCGCATCATGGCCACAGGTTGCATCAGCCGAAGGTGTGAGTCGAGGCGCAAGCCCTCAGTGAAGGCGTTTAGTGACGATCGTCATCGTCATCCTCATCCTCGTCGCTGTCTTCGTCGTCGAAGTCGTCGTCATCGTTGTCGTCGTCATCGTCGTCGTCGTCCCAGCGCATCGTCTCGTCTTCCTCGATCTTCTCGTCGTTTTCGTCTTCGAAGTCGGGGATGTCGTCGATGTCGTCGCCTTCGCCGCGCTTGCTGCCCTCTTCGTCTTCCAGCTCGTAGCCTTCGGGCACGTAGTCGAGGATCGCAGTGATTTCGGAGAACGGGTGGACCGCACGACCTTCCAGGTATTCCTGGTTCTGACGCTCGCGGATCTCTTCCTCGAGTTCGTCGACCGTCAGGTTCTGGTCGAAGTCGATGAGGTCGTTGAGCATCTTCACGCGGTGTCGCGTGATCTGGTCGATGAAGTCGGCATACGGGCCCTTCTCCTCGTCCACCACGTCGGGCAGAGCGAAAAGGGTCACCTCGTCATCTTCGAGCAGGCTGTCGCGTGAACGGTTCAGACGCACCTTGCCTTCGCCGGCTTCGCGCTCAATGGCGAAGGAGAAGAAGGCTTCTTCGATCACGTCGCTGTCGAAGCCGTATTCACGCAGGGCCTCGCATTGCTCGAGGATGTAGGCCATCTGCCGGGGGTCAATGATGCCGAGGCCGTCGACATCCCAGCGGATGGGGTCGGAGACCTCCATCACCCACCAGTTCATGTCTTCACCAAGGCGCACGATGCACCATTCGAGCTTGTTGTTATTGGCCGCCATAAGGAGTCAATGGTATCAGAAAGTATTCAACAGGTTTCTTGGGCCGTTGTTGTTCAGGGGGGAGCGAGTGAAGTCAAAAGGTTTTTGTCGGATTAGGTCAAATAACATGGCGCTTGTGTTTTCCCGCCCTCTCTCAATGATGCCCTTCACATGGGCCTTTGGTACGAGAAGGTGATCCGTCCGCGCCTGTTTGCGATGGACCCGGAAAATGCGCACGAGATGGCAATCTCCGTTATGGAGGGGCTGGGCCGTTTCGGCGGGCTGTGCGCTGCGATGCAGAAAGCGGTGCAACCGCATGGCACTCGACCGATCGAGCTGTTTGGGCTGCAATTCCCGACCGCAGTCGGCATGGCCGCCGGTATGGACAAGAATGCGCGGGCCTGGCGAGCCGCGGCGGCCTACGGCTTCGGACACGTCGAGATCGGCACCGTCACTGCCCGCAAGCAGCCCGGAAACGACCGCCCCCGCCTCTTCCGCTATCCGGACGAGGAGGCCATCATCAACCGTATGGGCTTCAACAACGATGGCGCCGAAGCCATCGCCCAACGCCTCAAGTCGCACGCCAAGGGCAAGCAGCGCCTCATCCCCCTGGGCGTGAACATCGGCAAAACCAAGGTCGTGCCGCTCGACCAGGCCGCCGAAGACTACCTCAGCTCTTTCAATCAGCTGGCGGACTACGCGGACTACATCGCGATCAACGTCAGCAGCCCCAACACGCCCGATCTGCGCAAGCTGCAGGGCCAGGACCACCTGCGCGAGTTGCTGGGCGAACTGAGCCGCGCCAATCAGGCCCGCGCCAAGCGCCTCGGCGAAGCCCCCATCCCGCTGCTGCTCAAGATCGCCCCAGACCTGACCTTCCGTCAGATGGACGACGTAGTGGAAGTGGTCTACGAGACCGGCGTCAGCGGCATCATCGCCACCAACACCACCATCGCGCGCCCCGGCACCTTCAACAAGGTCCACGAAGCCGGCGGCCTCAGCGGCAAGCCCCTCTTCTCGCGCTCGCTCGAGGTGGTGAACTACCTTTCCCGCGCGACTGACCGTAAACTGCCGATCGTGGGCGTCGGCGGCATCAACACGCCCGTCCGTGCCTCCATGATGATGGACGCAGGCGCCAGCCTGGTGCAGATCTACACGGGCTTCGTCTACGGCGGTCCCTTCTTCCCCGCCAAAATCAGCCGCGCCCTCGCCCCGCGCCACCGCGACTGGATCAAAAGCCGCAAAAACCGCCGCTAAAATCCGGGTTACCCCGGCGGCTAGCCTTTGGACTGCAGGTAGTTACGCCATCCTCCGTGGACGGTAATGTCTTCGGCGTCGGCGGTGGCAACGGCTTCGCAGAGGAAACCGAGCACACGGCGGCCGTCGGCCAGTTCGACCCAGCCCAGGCCGAGCGGGGATGCGATCTGAGCGGCGAAGGTGCCCCAGTGGCGCGTCGGCAGATCCCAGACTTCCACCTGCTGTGCGGCCCCACCTGCGGATACGCGCACCAGACCCGGCTTGGGTACGGCTCCCGGTAAAGCATACGCACGATAGACGGGCGCGGTATAGGTCGTTTCGCGCCGCGTCGCGCCGAGATCCGTCAGCTGATGGTTGAGCGGCAGGCCTTGCAGGTGCGCGCCGCAGACCACGATGGGCTGGGTGCTCTCGGGCTCGAGCGGCAGCTGCCCTGCAAGATCCAGCAGACGCCGGTCGCTGAAAGCCGGGCCGACCAGCGTCACGCCAAACGCAAGTCCCTGAGCCGTAAAACCGGCCGGAGCCGCCAGAGCGCAGCAATCCAGCAGGTTCATGAAATTGGTGTAGTAGCCCAGGTTGCGGTTGGTCTGGACCGGGTCGGCCTCGACTTCTGCCTGCGTGTAGATCGTGCCGGCGGTGGGGGTCAGCAAGACGTCCACCGACCGCCAGACGGCCTCGGCGGCGCGCTTCAATTCCTCCAGGCGATACATGGCCTTGAAGAGGTCGGGGGCCTTCAGGTCTTTGCCGCCGGCGATAATCCGGCGCGTGACCGGGTGGAGCGCCTCCGGGTCCCGCTCGATCAGCTCCTCGATCGCGCAATAGCGTTCGCTGACCCACGGGCCCTCGTAGAGCAGGCGTGCGGCCTCGGTGAAGACGGTGAAGTCGACCACCTGCGTGCGTACGCCCTGCGCCTCCAGCCGCGCAAGCAGCTCGCGATACAGGCGCTCGTATTCCGCATTGCCGAAAAAGGCGCACTGCTCCGGCGCCACGACCCCAACCACGGGCGTGGCGTGCTCCGGGTAGGCGGGCGTCGCGTCCGGGCGCGCATAGGCGTCTGCCGGATCGTAGTCCGTGCAGGCCTGCAGCAGCGTTTGCGCGTCGGTGGCGTTGAGGGCAAAGATCGAAACGCAGTCCAGCGAGCGACACGCCGGCACCACGCCGCGCGCGCTGACGATGCCGCGCGTCGGTTTAACGCCGAAGAGGTGATTGAAGGCCGCCGGCACGCGCCCCGAACCCGCCGTGTCGGTGCCCAGGGAAAAGCTCGCCAGCCCTTGAGCCACGGCCACCGCCGAACCCGAGCTGGAACCGCCTGGGATGTGCTCGGGCGACAGGGCATTGCGCGGCACGCCGTAGGGCGAGCGCACGCCGACGAGGCCGGTCGCAAACTGGTCGAGGTTGCCCTTGCCCATCGGGATCGCGCCGAGCGCGATCAGCCGCTGCACCACATGGGCCGACTCCTCCGGCACGTAGCGGTAGGCCTCGCAGGCGGCGGTAGTGGGCACGCCCGCGAGGTCGATATTGTCCTTGATTACGAAAGGGATGCCGTAGAGCGGCAGGTCTGCGGGGGTGGATTGGTCTAGCCGTTGCAGGTAGGGCTCCAGCTCCTCCTGCGTCAGCCGATGGATGTAGATCGCCGGGTCGTCCACTTCCGCCCAGCGGGCATCGAGTTGGGCGAGAAGCTGGCGCGGCGTGAGGCGGCCCTGACAATAGGCGGCGCGGAGGCTGGTGAGGTCGAGCGATTGAGGCATGGCGGGCGTTTTCAGGCGGTGGCGAGCGGACGGATGACGCAGAGGGCCTGGCCGGTCTGCACGGCGGTGCCTTCGTGGCAACGGACTTCGACCACCTCGCAGTCCTGCGGCGCGGGGCAGCCGACCTCCATCTTCATGGATTCGAGCACCACCAGCGGGTCGCCAGCGGAGATGCGTTGGCCGGGCTCGGCGGTGATCTTCCAGACATTGCCCGTCACCTGGGCGGTGAGCAGCTCACACCCCTCGGGCAGCTCCTCGGCTTCGTCGAGGATGCCGTCCGCAAAGCCGTCTTCGGCCTCGAAGGTCGCCTGACCGTTTTGTACCCAACGATCCCGTTCGGCCTCAAAGGAGGCCTGCTGGTGCTGCTTGAAGGCGTGGATGCTGTCGGCGTTGTCGCGCAGGAAGCGCTGATAGTCGCCCAGATCGAAGGTCGTTTCCTCGATCTTGGGCGAAAAGCGCCCGTGCGGGAAGTCCGCGCGCATCTGCATCAGCTCGTCGTGGCTGACCGGATAGAAACGGATCTGGTCGAAAAAGCGCAGCAGCCAGGGCTTGCCAGGCTCGAAATAAGGGGTGGTGCGCTGGCGGTTCCACACCTGCACCGTGCGGCCCACAAACTGGTAGCCGCCGGGGCCCTCCATGCCGTAGACGCAGAGGTAGGCGCCGCCGATGCCGACCGCGTTCTCCGGCGTCCACGTGCGGGCGGGGTTGTATTTGGTCGTGACGAGGCGGTGGCGCGGGTCGATGGGCGTGGCCACCGGCGCGCCGAGGTAGACGTCGCCCAGCCCCATCACGAGGTAGCTGGCGTTGAACACGATGTCCTTCACGTCCTCGACCGAATCCAGCCCGTTGATACGGCGGATGAACTCGATGTTGCTAGGAGCCCAAGGCGCGTTCTTGCGCACGATCTGGTCGTATTTGCGAATCGCGAGCTGCGTCTGCTCGTCGTCCCAGGACAGCGGCAGGTGCACGATGCGGGTGGACAGCGTCATCTCGGTGACCGACGGCAGTTCCGCCTCGAGCGCCAGCAGGTGATCCATCAGCGCGGAAAGCTTGAGTTGCAGGGGGTCGTAGCGCACCTGGAGGGAGCGGATACCCGGCGTCAGCTCGAGCAAGCCGGGCAGCGGACGCTCCTGCAGGGCCTGCATCAAGGCGTGTACGCGGAAGCGCAGGTTGAGGTCGAGCACCATCTCGCCGTATTCGATCAGCACCGCGTGGTCGCCCGAGCGGCGGTAGGTCACCGCGAGGCGGCGGTCGGCGTTGGGCTCGAGCTGGGTGATGAGCGCCGGATCGCCTTGACTCGGCGCGGCGGCGGGGGCGGTCGGGGCCTGCAGGGTCACCAGCATGCGCTCCTGTTCCTCCAGCAGGCGGTCGGCCTCCTGATGATCGACGCGCACAAAGCGCACCTTGTCGCCCGGGCGGAACTGGCCCATTTTCCAGAGGTCGGCGGCCACGATCGTCGCCGGGCAGACGAAGCCGCCCAGGCTGGGGCCGTCGGGGCCGAGGATGATCGGCATGTCGCCGGTAAAGTCGACCGCGCCGACGGCGTAGGCATTGTCGTGGATGTTCGAGGGATGCAGCCCCGCCTCGCCGCCGTCGGCGCGTGCCCATTTGGGCTTCGGACCGATGAGGCGCACGCCGGTGCGCGCGGAGTTGTAGTGCACCTCCCAATCGGTCGCGAAGAACATGTCGATGTCTTCGTCCGTAAAGTAGTCCGGCGCGCCATGCGGGCCGTAGAGCACGCGCACCTGCCAGGTGTCGCCGTAGTGCGGCTGGAGGGCGCTGGGCAGCGGGGCGGCGTCGGCCTCCACGGCTTCGCTCAGGTGCAGGACGTCGCCCGCCTGCAGTGTGCGGCCGTTGTGCCCCCCGAACTTGCCGAGGGTAAAGGTCGCCTTGCTGCCGAGGTAGTCCGGCACATCCAGGCCGCCCGCGAACGCCAGATAGGCCCGGCAACCGGTGCCCGTGACCTTGCCGAGCGTCAAAGTGGCCCCCGCCGCCACCGGCACAGCCTGCCAGTGGGGCACGGGGGTGCCGTCGAGCGTTGCTTCGATCTCTGCGCCCGTCAGGCAAATCGTGGTGGCCCCCTGGAACTTCAGCGTCGGGCCGGTCAGGGTGATCTCGAGGCCCGCCGCGGCCTTGTCGTTGCCGAGGATGCGGTTGCCCAGGCGGAAGGCCAGGCTGTCCATCGGGCCGGACGGCGGCACGCCGACGTCCCAATAGCCGACACGGCCTGGATAGTCCTGCACTGTCGTCAAGGTGCCCGGCGCCAGCACATCTACCGTACGGCTGACGTAGGCAAAGCCTTCGAGGAAGCGCGTGTGCACCTGGCCCCGCTGGAAGGCAGACTCGTCGAAAATCTGGCGCGTGAACTCGAGGTTGGTCTCCACCCCGGCCACACGGGTCTCCGCCAGCGCGCGCTGCATCCGGCCGATGGCCTGCTTGCGGTCATCGCCCTGCACCAGCACCTTGGCCAGCATCGGATCGTAGTAGGGGCTGACTTCCGTGCCGCGCTCGATCCAGCGGTCGACCCGCGTCCACTCCGGAAAACGGGCCTCGGTCAATTCACCGGTGCTGGGCTGGAAATGCTTCAGCGGATCCTCGGCGTAGAGGCGGGTCTGGATCGCGTGGCCGACGCTGCGGATCTCCTCCTGCGCGGGCGGTTGCCATCCACCCGCCGCGAGGCGGACCATCCATGCCACGAGGTCCACGCCGGTGACGAGTTCCGTTACGCCGTGCTCGACCTGCAAGCGGGTGTTGACTTCGAGGAAATAGAACTGCCCGGAGCCGACATCGTAGATAAACTCCACCGTGCCCGCCGAGCGGTAGGCGATGCGTTCGCCCAGCCGACGGGCGGCCTCCGCGAGGGCCACGCGCAGCTCGCCGGTGATGCCCGGCGCGGGCGTTTCCTCGATCACCTTCTGGTTACGGCGCTGGACGGAGCAATCGCGCTCGCCGAGCGTGACCACCCTGCCCTGCCCGTCGCCGAAGAGCTGGACTTCGATGTGGCGGGCGCGTTCCAGGTATTTTTCGAGAAAGAGCGCGGCGTCGTTGAAGTTGTTGCGCGACAGGCGTTCGACCGCCGCATAGGCCTGCTCCAGCTCGCGGGCGTCGCGGCAGAGCCGCATCCCGATGCCCCCGCCGCCCGCACTGCTCTTGAGCATGACCGGATAGCCGATCTCGCCCGCCTGCCGGAGCGCGTCGTCCACGCCCTCGAGCACGCCGGTGCCGGGCACGAGCGGCACCGCGGCCTGTTGGGCGATTTCACGCGCGGTATGCTTGAGGCCAAACTGGCGCATCTGCTCCGGCGTCGGCCCGATAAAAGTCACGCCGGCGGCCTCGCAAGCTTCGGCAAAGGCCGCGTTTTCACTCAATAGCCCGTAGCCCGGATGCACCGCCTGCGCACCGGTTTCGCGCACCGCCTGCAGGATCGCGTTGGTATTCAGGTAGCTCTCGGCCACCGGGGCCGGACCGACGCGCACGGCTTCGTCCGCCAGCCCCACGTGGGCGGCGTAGGCGTCCGCATCCGAGTAGATGGCGACGGACTGGACGCCGAGCTGGCGCAGGGTGCGGATGATACGGCAGGCGATTTCGCCGCGATTGGCGATGAGGACTTTCTGAAACATGACGGTGCGTTCGGGCGGTGTGCGGGGGTGGCGAGGCGGAAATGTTCCGGCTTAGCGGTCTTCGTCCCAGATCAGGACTTCGACCGGGGTCGGGTGATAGGCGTTGCAGGGGTTGTTGAGCTGCGGGCAGTTGGAGATCAGCACGTAGACGTCGCGCTCGGCCCGCATCTCGACGTAGCGCCCGGGGGCGGAGATGCCGTCTTCGAAGGTCAGGCGACCGTCCGGCGTCACCGGCACATTCATGAAGAAATTGATGTTGCAGGTGATGTCGCGCTTATCGAGGTGGTGCTCGCAGCACTCCTGGACGCCGCGGATAAAGCTGTCGCGGCAGGCGTGCATGTGCTCCTTGTCGAGGGCGTAGCGCATCGTATTGCTCTCGCGGGAGCAGGCGCCGCCCAGCGTGTCGTGCCGACCGCAGGTATCGGCGGTGATGGTCAGCAGCGGATGGCCGAGGCTCGAATAGAGCACGCTGCCCGTCGTCAGGTAGAGCTTGCCCTGGCGCTGAATCGTGTCGCTGGCGCTGTAGCGGTCGTCCGGGTGGTGGGCGTCGTAAAAGAGCGTATCGGCGGCCTGGTTGCCCTCGAGGTCGTGGATGCGGAAGATCTGGCCCTGACGGATGGTGTGCATCCAGCGGTCGCCCGCCGGGATGACGTGGCGGTAGACGGCCTGATCGGGCTGGTAAGGACTTTCGGTCAACATGGTGTGCGTAAGTTGAGGTGGGCGGCGGGGGGGCGCGCTAGAAGCGCAGGCGGTTGTAGACCTCGGTATTCTGGAAGGCGCGGCCGTTCTCGGGGCGCGACAGGCGACAGGGGTCGTCTTCGGCCACCGGCGCGCTGCGGTAGACCTCCAGCTGCACCGGCTTGGGCGCGTATTCCGGATTCGGGTCGAGCGGGTGCTGGCAGGTGTTGAAGACGACGAGGGTGTCGAGCTCGCAGCGCAGGTCGATCGCGGCCCCGGCTTTGGCGTGGCTCGCGTCGAAGGACAGCACGCCCTCTTCGTCCGAGACGACCTTGCTGAAGAGGTTCAGGTTGGGCACGAGGTCCTTTTCGCCGAGGCCCCACTTGGCCAGCTCGATCAGAAAGCACTCCCGGCCGTTGCGGTGAAAGTCGTTGTGCGCCTGCTGGTAGGACTTTTCGCCATACTTCTGGCGCACGAGCTTGGCATCGCTGCAACCGCAGACCGTATCGTGCCAGCCAGACGAATCACCGGTGACGGAGCACAGGATGCGCCCCATGTCGGAGTGCAGGCAATACGGCGCGGTCAGGAAAAAGATGTGCTGGCCCTTCAACGTGTCGGGCATGTTGTAACGCTCCTGGCGCTCAAAGGCATTGTAGAGCAGGAGGCCGACGTTGGCGCCGCCCTCGAGATCGGTCAGGCGCATGGTCTTGCCGCGCCCGATCACCTTGGACCACATGCCGCCGCCGCGGATCGTCTCCCGGTGCAGCAGGTCGGTTTCGGAAATGGGTGAAAGCTGATTCATTATTACGTTTTTATATTTTTGTAATACTATTTAAGTCAAAAAAGGCAAGCCTACTCCACCTCGTCTCCCGCCGCGGTCATCTTGGTGATGGGCAGGCGGGCCTGCTCCTGGCCGGGCTGACGCGGGTGGATGAGGTGTTCGAGGCGGTTTTTGGTCGCGAGGAAGGTCGGGCTGATGAACTGCTCCGGATCGCGCGGGCGCGGCACCGGCACTTCGATGAACTCCTGGATTTCGCCCGGGTTGGCCTTGAGCACGAGGATGCGGTCGGAAAGGTAGATCGCTTCGTCGAGGTCGTGCGTGACGAAGAGGATGGTGACGTCGACGTTTTTCCAGATTTGCAACAGGTAGGCCTGCATCTGCGCCCGCGTCTGGGCATCGAGCGCGCCGAAGGGCTCGTCCATGAAGAGGATCTGCGGCTGATTGGCCAGCGAACGCGCAATGGCCACGCGCTGCTTCATGCCGCCGGAAAGCTCGCTGGGATAGGCGTTGGCATAGCGGGCGAGCCCGACGAGATTGATCCAGTCCATCGCCTCGCTCTCGACCGCCGGCCCGGAGCGCCCGCTGACTTCGAGGCCGAACATCACGTTCTTCTTCACCGTCAGCCACGGGAAAAGCGTATAGCCCTGGAAGACCATGCCGCGCTCGCGACTGGGCCCCTTGACGGCGTTGCCCTCCAGCAGCACGTCGCCTCCCGAGATGGTTTCGAGGCCGGCCAGGATACGGATCAACGTGGATTTGCCGCAGCCGGAAGGGCCGATGATGGAGATGAATTCGCGCCGGTGGGCCTTGAAGGAGATGTCTTGCAGCACCACGCGCTCGCCCTCGGGCGAATGGAAGCGCTTCTCCAGCCCGCACACCTCCAGCTTCACCGGGCGCTGCCGGATGGAGGCGAAGCGTGCGGCGACTTCCGGGCTCTGTTCGCGGTAATCGGGAAGGTCGAGGTGGTCGCTCATGCGGGGTCGGAAGTTGTGGGTTTGTCGTCGCGCACATACACCTGCTGGTCGGTCACCCAACGGTAGAAGCGCACCAGCGGGCCCTGTTTCTGGCCGATGGCCTCAGGCGTCCACGGGAAGAGCAGTGGGCGCAGGTTGGCCAGCAGCTGATCGGTAAAGAAGCCGGTCAGGCCAATCAGGATGATGACAGGAAAGACGCTCTCGAAGTTGCGCCAGCGCCCCTGCGTCTCGATCACCTCCGTCAGACCGCTCTTCACCCCGATCAGTTCGGCGATGACGAGCCACGTCCAGGCCCAGCCGAGCAGGATGCGCAAGTCGTTGTAGAGGGAGGGCGTAATGCCGGGCAGGATGACGCGGCGCAGCAGGTCGAGGCGCTTGGCCCCCAGCGTCTGCGCGGCCTCCAGCAGCGAATAGTCGAGCTGGCGTGTGGTGTTGGCCACGACGAGCACGAGCTGAAAGAAGGTGCCGACGAAGACCAGCGCGATCTTGGGCGCATCGTGCGCGAGAAAGATCGCCACCAGCAGCGTGCTGAAGGCCGGCGCCGGCATGTAGCGGAAAAAGTCGATGAACGGCTCGAAGAGCTTCGAGAAAAAGTCGTAGGTGCCACTGAGGATGCCGATCGGCACCCCCGCAAGCGCCGCGAGGAAGAAGCCGGAGAACACGATATAGAGCGAGTGCCGGTAGCGCTCGGGCAACGAGGGACGCCCCTCGGCCGGTTCGGCGTTCCAGTCCTTCCACCCGGTGAGCAGCACCGCGTGCGGCTCGGGCAGGTAGACGGGGTTGCTCAGACGCCCCTGCGGGATCAGCTTCAGCAGCGGATCGCTCGGCATCTCGTGCTCGGGATCCTCCGCCCAATGGGCCTGCAGCGTCTGCCAGTCCTCCTGGACAATCGCGAGATTCTCCGGCGTCAGCTCCGGTTTTTCCGAAACGAGGCGGCCCGTGGCGAGCCCTTCCCAGACGTCGAAGATCGCCGCGTTGTCCGTCACCTGGTTCTCAGAGATCCAGCCTTGCTCGATCGCCAGCGGCGCGACCGCACGGAGAATCTTCACGTTGTTGCGCCGGGCCGAAAAACCGCTGCGGGTCGTGCCCTCGCCCGCCTGCACCGCCTCGTTTTCCCGGCGCACGGCATTGGCGTATTCATCGAAGTAGGAGCGCGCCACGTGGTCACCGGCGGTGTAGACCGTCGTGACGCCTTCGCGGTCGGCCGCCACCGTCAGCTTGATATCCGGGTGCCAGATAAAGGGCACGTAGCTGACAAGGCACCAGAGGGCGAGCGGCAGCACAAAGGAAAGCACGGTGAGCAGCAGGCGTCGCTCGCCCGGGAGGGGCTTGCGGATGGCAAACCACGACACGGTGTCGGAACTGCGGGAGGCGCGTTTCAAAATCGGGAAGGGAAAAGGATGGGCCGCCGGGACGGGGTGGCGATCAAGCGCCCCGCCCCACGGGGTGAAAGCTTACTGGTCGAGCGCTTCGGTCAGGCTCGGATCGAGATACTTCTGGATGTCCTGGCGCTCGCTGTAAACGCCGACGGAACGGTTGAAGGCGTCGACCGCACGGCTGGAACCGTAGACGGAGTCCAGACCGGAGGCATCCTGCCAGCGTTCCATCGCCTCGTCGTAGCTCAGGATGTAGGTGCCCTGGAAAAACGGCTCGTATTCCGCCGGGTCGACCGACACGCGGCTGGCGAGGATGGCGAGGGCTTCGTCGAAATTGCTCTCGTCCTGCAGGTAGTCGACGATGCGGTACCAGACCTTCGTCACCTTCATCCAGTCGTCGCGACGCGATTCGAGGCTCTCGGGCGAGACGTAAAGCAAGTCGTAGATGATGCCCGGGGCGTCAGCGGAGGTGAAGATCGGCTGCGAGCCGGCCACTGTCTTGAGCGCCTGGCCGGAGTTGGGCTGCCAGGCCGCAATCGCGTCCACGGCACCGGAAGCGAGCACCTGCGGCGTCTCGTTCGTCGGCGTGTTCACGATGGTGACGTCCGAGGGGTTCATGCCGGCCTTCTTCAGCGCGGTGAGGAACATCAGGTGCTCCACGAAGCCTTCTTCGAGGCCGACCTTCTTGCCCTTGAGGTCTTGGATCGAGTCAATGCCCGGGGCAGCCACGACCATGTCGTTGCCGTTGGAGAAATCGTTCAGGATGATGCCGACGGAGGGCTTGCCGGTGGCTCCGGTCACGAGCGCGTCGCCATTGGTCATGCAGACGGCGTCCACGTTGCCCGCAACGTAGGCATCCATCGAGGCGACGTAGTCGAACCAGAGGAAATCGACGTCCACGCCCTCTTCCTCGAACCAGCCCTTCTTGATGCCGATCTCCCAGGCGACCCAGCCGGGCCAGTCACTGTAGGCGATCTTGAGAGGCTCTTTGGCAGAAAGGGAAGCGACGGCGCCGACCATCAGAGTCAGGGCGGCGAGACCGGCCCGACGGAACCACGATGCGATTGGGTTGTTCATAGCAATTGCAGGAATGGGTGTTCTTAAGTTGCCCAAAACGTCCCGTGGCAGCATTCGCCCGCCGTTCTGTTCATTTTCGCGCAGAAGTGGCGAGCTCGCACCGCTCAAGTATTACGTTTTGTTCGTTTTTTAATACTTGCAGGTGCTATACCACCCATACCTTTTCGATTCAAAATGGGCAAGATTGAACAGTAAGGATTTCAATACTGACCAGTGGGGGCGCCTCTACTGTAGGGGGAAATCGCGCGCAGGCTTGCCAGTTGCGCCCCGCTCAGCGACGATGGACACTGAGATGTCCCAGGAACCCCTCCCACAGAACGTCAGTCGCATCAGTATATCGCTGCCCAACGCCCTCTTGCAGTCGCTGGACGAGATGATGGAGAACCGCGGTTTCCACAACCGCTCGCAGGCCATCGCCGACATGATCCAGACGGGGCTGCTCAGCTATTACCAGAACGATCCGGCCGAGGTCATGGCGGGCATGGTGACACTCGTGTACGACGAATCACGCCGGGGTCTGATGCAGAAGCTCGTCAAGATCCAGCGCGATCACGTAGCCGAAGTCATTGGATCCCAACACGTACTGCTCGAGAATGCACACGTGATGGAAGTATGGGTGGTGCAAGGACCCGTGCACCGGCTGCAGGCGATTACCGACCAACTCGTCGGCACCCGCGGCGTCAGCTCGGTCAACCTCACGGTGACCTCCAAGTTGTTGCCGCCCGTGCACGCCCGACGCCAGCAGGACGCCGACGCCGAGGAACCGGGGCCAGCCTAGCGCGATCAGGCACCGAGCAGCGACCAGAGGCCGAAGCAGGCGACACCGGCCCCAAGCACGGCTTGCACGCGCGGTTGTGCCACCAGCAGGCGACCGAGCGCGTGCCCACAGGCCAGCAGAAATGTGCTACTGAGCACAAATCCGAGCAGCGCCGCGTTGCCCTGTAGCTCGATCCCGTGGGCCATCGCGTGCACCCCGGCCACGACCACACCGATGGCGGTCGCGACCGCGAGGTTGCCGGCCCGTTGCCAGAGCAGCGGCACCGCCACCAGCGCGAGGCTGAGGCTCAGAGCGTATTCGAGGCCGCTGAAGCCCCCGATCACGTTGCCCAGCAGGATCCCGCCCGCCAGCGCGGCGGCAATCGCCCCGGCAAAGACGCCAGCCGCCGCCCCGCGAAAGCGAGCAGACACCGCGCCCAGCGCCAGCAGGCCACAGAGGTGATCGAGGCCCAGAATGGGGTGCGCCAGGCCGTCGGAAAGCCCGTGCAGGCCGTGACCGGGGTGGGCCTGGGCGAGCACCGGCAGCGTAACGGCGGCCGTGGCGAGCAAAGTACGGGAAAGCAGAGAGGTGCGAATCGTTTTCATCGTGAGCATTGGGTGAGTGAAGATTAAAGCAGGCGACGCAGGGAGGGCTCCGGGCGCTCCACCGCGGCATAAAGGATCGTACGCACACGCTGCAGCAGAGCGGGTAGCGCGCGCAGGTCGCGACTCAGCACCCGCACGGCCAGCCCGCCGGAGCGCAAGGGCGTCGCGCCCAGCCAGCAGTCGTCGCTGAGCTCCCAGGCGTGCAATTCGGCGACCACGGGAGTGAGGTCGCGCGACGAAAGCAACAGAAGGGTCGCCTGCACCGCCGGGTGCAGCGCGTGTTCCCAGGCCTGGCGGGACCGGCTTCCGGGCTCGAATCGCCCCCGTTCGCGCACCACGGGCTGGCCGTCGACCGAAGCGTCGACCCGGCTGCTAAAGCGCCCGAAGGCAAACGCCTCCCCGCGACGCAGACGCCCGGGCCAGACGAGGTCGAGCAGCAGGGCTTCGGCGCCCCCCGCACAACGCACCTCCAGCCGCTGGTCAAAATGGCTCGCGCGCTGCAACACCGTCGCCTCCGGCCAATATTCGAGCCAGGCCCCCTCCCCGCTTACGCGAAAAGTGTTCACTGCCTCCGCCTGATCGCCGTCCACCATCGGGTGGATGCGCATGGCGGCCTGCGAGGTCAGCGTCATGGCCGCACCGTCACGCACCGTCACGTCCAGCTCCAGGCGGTCGCCGCCGAAGAGTCCGGTAGAGGGGCAATTGACCTGCAGCAGCAAATGGCCGCCCTGCCAGGAGGGCTTGCTGACGTGCGCCGGAGCCATGTGACGGCAACGCACCAGCCGGGCCACGCCATCATGAGACGTGGCTTCGGCCCAGAGGCCGCCGCGCAGGGCGCGCCCTCGCGAAGGAGCCGCCGGCGTCACGCGGGTTGGTGCAGCGGAAAAAAGCATTGGCGTTCGAGCCAGTCCAGGACCTCGGGCAGGCCCTTTTCGCTCTTCAAATCGCAGAACACAAAAGGCCGTGGCCCGCGCTGGGCCTTGGCGTCGCGGTCCATCACGTCGAGATCGGCCCCCACATAGGGCGCAAGCTCGGTCTTGTTGATGATCAACAGGTCGGAGAAGCGGATCGCCGGGCCGCCCTTGCGCGGGATCTTGTCCCCTTCGGCGACGTCGATCACGTAGACGAAGGCGTCCACCAGCTCGGGCGAGAAGGTGGCGGAGAGGTTGTCGCCGCCGCTCTCGACCAGAATCACCTGCAGCTCCGGGTGCTGCTGGCAGAGATCGGCGATGGCCGCATCGTTCATGCTCGTATCGTCGCGCACGGCGGTGTGCGGGCAGCCGCCGGTCTCGACGCCAACGACGCGTTCGGCGGGCAACGCTTGATGACGCACGAGGAATTCGGCGTCTTCCTTGGTGTAAATATCATTGGTCACCACCGCCAGTTCGTAGCGGTCGCGCAGGGCCTGGCAGAGCCGCAGGAGCAGCATCGTCTTGCCGGAGCCGACGGGGCCGCCGACGCCAATGCGCACGGGACGGGGCTGGGGAGCTTCGGTTTTCGCTTGGATCATAGGGTCAGGAAATGAAAAGGCGGGAGAAGGCGGTGGCGTGGCGGCTCGAAGCCAGGTCGAGCGTCACGAGCGAGACGCCGGCGTCCTCACGCTCGAGCCGGTGGGAGACGGCGACGACGGCGGGAAGGAGTGGCAGGATGGGCGTCAACAGGCGCTGGCAACCCTCCTGGCCGATGCGGATCAGCTTCATGGAGGCCTGCAACACGTTGGCTACCGTCTGGTAAGCGTGGGCCGTCAGCGCAGCCTCGAGCGGGACCTGCCCCACCCGCGCCTGCATCCCGGCCACGATCACCTGATGGGCGGGCGTTTGCTGCGCCTGCACGGCGGCCTGAAACGCCCGCAGGCGCGGCTCGTCATAGACACGGTTGAGGATAGAAAGCCGCCGCTGGCCCTGCTGGCGGCTGGCCTGACGGGCTTCGGCGGGCAAGATGGCAGCCTCCAATTCGTCGTCGAGCGCCTGCAACGTCTCGAGGTCGTCCGCCGCGTAGGCAAAGCGCAGGTAAGGCAACTCGAGCCCTTCCAGCGCGGCCAGCACCTCGTGCCGCAGAAACGCGTCGAGCGAATCCGCATCGTGCACCAGCCCGAGCTCGACCGCCCCTTCCAGACCGTAAGAGTGCGCATAGGCGCCCGTCGGGAAGGTCGGGTCGCCCGTCTGCAACAGATACGGCAGCCACGCCAGTGCATCCGGCGCGCCTGACTGGAGGCGATCGTCAACCATGCCCGTGAGGCTTGTGCGGGTGGTGATGGTGATGGCCTTCGTCGTGGTCGTGGTGATGGTGGCCCATCCCGGTGACCGGCGGACAGAAGACGCGCTCTTCGCGGCGAAACGCGAGCCCCTCGCGCTCCACCAGCTGCATGATGGCAAGGTCTTCCTCCACCACCATGCCGTCGGCGGCAAACTCGGCCAGAAAGTGCAGGTTGCCGACCTGCCAGCCGACGCGGCCCGCCTCTTGCGCCGAGGCATAAGGCAGTACGACGACCGGCTCCGGTGCTTGTTCGACACGGTAACCCTTGGTGCCCTCGATGAGGATGCAGTCACCGTGGTTGAGCGGCTGGCTCAGGTCGAAACCGATGTCCGCGCCGTCTTCCGCCAGCGCACGCCAGCGGCGACGGGCGAGGTTGCGACGGTCCGCCTTGAGGCCAATCCACTCCTGCACGCCAGCGGTCTCACTGGCGGGAATCGCTGCTCTTACCAATTTCATGGGTCGATACTAAAACAGGAAGTAGCGTTGCGCCATCGGTAATTCGGTCGCGGGCTCACAAGTCAGCAATTCGCCGTCGGCCTTCACCTCGTAAGTCTCGGGATCGACGGAAATCTGCGGCAGGTAGTCGTTGAGCACCATGTCCTTTTTCGAGAGCTGGCGGCAGCTCTGGACCGCCACACAGCGCTTGCGCAAGCCCAGCTGGGCCGGCACCCCGGCTGCGAGCGCGGCCTGGCTGACGAATGTGACGCAGGTGGCCTCGCGCGCCCCGGCGTAGGCCCCGAACTGGGGCCGGTAAAAGGTCGGTTGCGGCGTAGGGATCGAGGCGTTGGGGTCGCCCATGTTGGCGAGCGCGATCATGCCGCCCTTCAGCACCAGCTCCGGTTTCACGCCAAAGAACGCGGGCTTGAACACCACGAGGTCCGCCAGCTTGCCTACCTCGACCGAGCCCACCTCCTGCGCAAAACCGCAGGCGATCGCCGGATTGATGGTGTATTTGGCGAGGTAACGCAGCACGCGGAAGTTGTCCGCCGCCGGATGCGCCTCGGCCTTCAATTCGCCGAACTGACGCTTCATCTTGTCTGCCGTCTGCCAGGTGCGGATCAACACCTCGCCCACCCGGCCCATCGCCTGGCTATCGCTGGCCATGATGGAGATGGCGCCGCGGTCGTGCAGGATGTCCTCGGCCGCGATGGTCTGCGGGCGGATGCGGCTCTCGGCAAAGGCCACGTCCTCGGGGATGCTGGCATCGAGGTGGTGGCAAACCATGAGCATGTCGAGGTGCTCGTCGATCGTATTGACCGTGAAGGGCCGGGTCGGGTTGGTCGACGAGGGCAGCACGTTGGCCTCGCCGCAGACCTTGAGGATGTCCGGCGCGTGCCCGCCGCCCGCACCCTCGCTGTGAAAGGTGTGGATCACCCGGCCCTTGAAGGCGGCGATAGTCGTCTCGACAAAGCCGCTTTCGTTGAGCGTGTCGGTGTGGATCGCCACCTGGATGTCCATCTCATCCGCCACGGAGAGGCAGGTGTCGATCGCCATCGGCGTGGTGCCCCAGTCCTCATGCAGCTTGAGGCCCATCGCCCCGGCGGCTACCTGCTCGCGCAGGGCGTCCGCGTTGGAGCTGTTGCCCTTGCCCATGAAGCCGAGGTTCATCGGGAAGGCGTCGGCAGACTGGAGCATGCGGTGGATGTTCCAGGCGCCGGGGGTGCAGGTGGTGGCGTTGGTGCCTGTGGCGGGGCCGGTGCCGCCGCCCATCATGGTCGTGACGCCGCTCGCGAGCGCCTCGTCAATCTGTTGCGGGCAGATAAAGTGGATGTGCGAGTCGATGCCGCCGGCGGTGACGATGCTGCCTTCCGCCGCAATCACCTCGGTCGAAGCGCCGACAATCATGCCCTCGGTCACGCCGTCCTGGATCAACGGGTTGCCCGCATGGCCGACGCCCGCAATGCGACCGTTCTTCACCCCGATGTCGCACTTCACGACGCCGTGGACCGGGTCGAGCAGCAGCGCGTTGGTCAGCACGAGGTCGAGGCAGTCCGCCGCGAGGTGCGTAGGCGATTGGCCCATGCCGTCGCGGATGACCTTGCCGCCGCCAAACTTCACTTCGTTGCCGTAGCCGCCGTTCTCGGCGATCCAGTCGCGCTCGACCTCCACGAAGAGCTCCGTGTCGGCCAGACGCACGCGGTCGCCCACGGTGGGGCCGAACATCTCGGCATACTGTTGTCGCGTCAGTTTCAAAGACATGGCGGATCAGGCTTGAGGTAGCGGGGGCAGTTTTCCGTTGGTCCGGCCGTTGAGGCCGTGGACTTCGCGGCGGCCGGCCAGGGCGACCAGCTCGACTTCGCGTTCGTCGCCGGGCTCGAAGCGCACGGCGGTCCCGGCGGGAATGTTGAGGCGAAAGCCCGACGCGGCGGTGCGGTCGAACTCGAGGCTGGTGTTGACCTCGGCAAAGTGAAAGTGGCTGCCGACCTGGATCGGGCGGTCGCCCACGTTGGTGACGACCAGTTGCACGGTGGGCAGACCTACGTTGGCTTCCAGCGGCGGGGCGTCGGCGGGGGTGATGATTTCTCCGGGCTTCATGCGATGGGGTAGTGCACGGTGACGAGTTTGGTGCCGTCGGGGAAGGTGCCTTCCACCTGGACTTCGGTCAGCATCTCGGGCACGCCCTCCATCACGTCGTCGCGCTGCAGGATGGTGCGGCCATAGTCCATGAGTTCGGAGATGCTCTTGCCGTCGCGGATGCCCTCCAGCAGCTCATAGGTGAGGATGGCGACCGACTCCGGGTAGTTCAGCTTCAAGCCTCGCTGCTGGCGACGCCGGGCCAGGTCGGCCGCGACCACGATCAACAGCTTCTCTTGTTCGCGTGGGGTAAGGTGCATGTACTAGACGGTCAGGTGTTTTTCGATGAGGTCCTGTCCCAGGCTCGCCATCGCTCCGTGGGCCGCGATACTGCCGCGATTCATGATGGAAAAGCGGTCGCCGACGGCCTGGGCGAAGTCGAGACTCTGCTCGACCAGCAGGATGCCCATGCGCCCTTCCTCACGCAACAGCTTTAGCGTGTCTTCGATCAAGTCGATGATGCTCGGCTGAATGCCCTCGGTCGGCTCGTCGAGGATCAGCAACTTCGGGTCGGTCAGCAGGGCCCGGGCGAGGGCCAACTGTTGCTGTTGCCCGCCGGAGAGCACCCCGCCCTTGCGGTGCAGCATCTCCTTGAGCACGGGAAACAGTTCGAGCACGCGATCCATCTGGTCCCGGGCCTTGCGCCCGTAGACCACGACCGGCACCTGCAGGTTTTCCCGCACGGTGAGGCTGGAGAAGATGTCGCGGCCCTGCGGCACGTAGCCAATGCCCAGACGCGCGCGCTTCTCGGGCGAAAGGCCCTTGAGGCGCTTGCCGCGCAGCTGGATGTCGCCGGAATCGGCCTCGACGATGCCCATGATGGACTTGAGCGTGGTGGTCTTGCCTACGCCGTTGCGCCCCATCAGGCAGTGAATCTCGCCCTGGCGCACATCGAGGTCGACCTGGCGCAGGATGAGCGAGTGGTCGTAGCTGGCGCAGAGGCCCTTGACCGTCAGCACGGTTTCGCGGGGTGCGGCATCGGTTTTGGCGGTGGGTTCGGGAAGAGTCGTAGCGGTCATGGCGGCTTAGTGGGCGGCGGGGTCGGGGCGGCCGGCCTTGCGGCCGAGGTAGACTTCGATCACATGCGGATCGCTCTGCACCTTGTCGACCGGGCCTTCACAGAGCACGGAGCCCTGGTGCAAGACGGTGACCTTGCGCGCGATCTGGCGCACGAAGTCCATATCGTGCTCGATCACGATGATGCTGTGCTTGCCCTCAAGGGAGATCAGCAGCTCGCCGGTGCGCTCGGTCTCTTCGTCGGTCATGCCGGCAGCGGGTTCGTCGACCAGCAGCAGCTGCGGGTCTTGCGCCAGCAACATGCCGATCTCGAGCCACTGCTTCTGCCCGTGCGAAAGGCTGCCCGCCAGCTCGTGCTTGCGGTCTTCGAGGCGAATCGTCTGCAACACCTCGTGGATGCGGTCGCGGTCTTCCTGGCTCTCGCGGTAAAACAGGGCCGAGAAAACGCCCCGCGAGTGCGGCAACGACAGCAGCAGGTTGTCGTAGACGGTCTGCTCCTTATAGACGCTGGGCGACTGGAACTTGCGGGCGATGCCGAGCCGGTTGATGCGGTGCTCCGGCAGCCGCGTGAGGTTGTAGCGGTGGTCGGGCCCAAACTCGATCGTGCCGGAATCGGGCACCGTGCGCCCCGTGATCATGTCGAGCAGCGTGCTCTTGCCGGCGCCGTTAGGGCCGATGATCGTGCGCAGTTCACCCTTATCGAGGTAGAAGTTGAGGTCGCGGATCACCTGAAAGCCGTCGAAGGCCTTGTTCAGGTTCTCGATGGTCAGGATCCACTGCCGCGGGCGTTCGAGCTCCGCGCGGGCGGGAGAAGCTTGCAAATCGTTCATCAGGTCGAGCTTTTGGCGGTTTCGACTTCGGCGACCGGCTCCGCGGCTTTCATGGGCTCGGCAGGCGCCTGGCGACGGGCATCCATCTTCTTGCGCCAGTGGCGGAACTGTTCGGGGATGCTGGCCACGCCGCCGGGCAGGAAGAGCACGACGAAGAGGAAGAGCGCTCCGAGCATGATCAGCCAGTAGTTGGGGAACTGCACCGTGGCCCAGCTCTTGATCGCGTTGACCAGGATGGCGCCGATGACCGGCCCCCAGAGGCGCCCGCGACCGCCCACGGCGACCCAGACGACCGCCTCGAGCGACTTGACGGGCATCATCTCGTTGGGATTGATGATGCCGACTTGCGGCACATAAAGCGCCCCGCCCACGCCGCCGATGATGGCCGCGGCGGTAAAGATCAGCATCTTGTATTGCAGGGTGTCGTAGCCGGAGAAACGCACGCGGTTCTCGCTGTCGCGGATCGCCTGCTGCACCTTGCCGAACTTGGTGCGCGTGAGCCACCAGTTGAAGAGCAGGCAGGCCGCGAGGTAGAGCACGCTGGCGATGAAGAGCCCGCGCTGGGTGGAGACGGCGTGCAGGTTGAGCCCGAACATCTCCTTGAAGTCCGTAAAGCCGTTGTTGCCGCCGAAGGTGAATTCGTTGCGGAAGAACAGCAGCGCGGCGGCGTAAGTGAGCGTCTGCGTGATGATCGAGAAATACACGCCCTTGATGCGCGCCCGGAAGGCGAGAAAGCCAAAGATGAGCGCGAAGATGCCCGGCACGAGCACGACGGCCGCCACGGCAAACCAGGCGTGCTCGAACGGCTGCCAGTGCCACGGCAGCTCCTGGTAGCCCATGAAGTCCATGAAGTCCGGCAGGCGGGTGTGGTAGTTCGGGTCTTCCCCGATCATGAGCATGAGATACATGCCGAAGGCGTAGCCCCCCAGCGCGAAGAAAAGGGCCTGCCCGAGGCTGAGCAAACCGGTGTAGCCCCAGAGCAGGTTCACGCTGACGGCCAGGGTGGCGTAACAGAGATACTTGCCCCAGGTGTTGAGCTGGAACTCCGCGACCACGCCGCCCATGTTGAGCAGGGGCAGCAGGATCGCGCCGATCAGCACGAAGACGGCGATCGCCCAGAGGTTCTTGTCTTTGGATGCGGGTGTTAAAGTAGACATGGCTGCAGGGATTTAATCGAGCGCTCGGGAACGGGCCGGGAAGAGGCCGCCGGGCTTCCATTGCAGAAACAGAATGATGGCGAACAGCACGCAGATCTTGCCCATCACAGGCCCGAGGAAGGGCTGCAGGGTGTTGTCGATCACGCCGATGCCGAGGGCGGTGTAGAGGGTGCCGAGCAGGTTCCCCACCCCGCCGGCGACGACCACCATGAAGCTGTCCACGATGTAGGTCTGCCCCAGGCCGGAGCCGACGCTGCCGATCTGCGAGAGGAAGGCGCCCGCCAGCCCGGCGAGCCCGGAGCCGAAGGCGAAGGTGGCCATGCGGGTGCGGGAGGTGCTGATGCCCATGCTGGCGGCCATCTGCGGGTTTTGCATCACCGCGCGGATGCAGAGGCCAAGGGGCGTCTTGGTCAGCAGCAGCCAGGTGCCCACGAGGATGAGGATGGCAAAGCCGATGATGAACAGGCGGTTGTAGCCGAGGCTGATATCGTGCACCGTGATGTTGCCGAGCAGCCAGGTCGGGCTCTCCACGTTTTTGTTTTGCGCGCCGAAAAGCAGCTTGAAGGCCTGTTGCAGGATCCAGGATACGCCCCAGGTCGCGAGCAGGCTCTCGAGCGGACGCTTGTAGAGAAACTGGATGACGCTGCGCTCCAGGATAAGCCCGGCCAGCGCGGAGACGAGAAACGCCACCGGGATCGCAACCGGGAAGTACCACTCCATGCCGATGGGGCCGAAAGCGGCCGCCATGCCCTGTTGCACGAAGTAGACGGTGTAGGCGCCCAGCGCGATCATCTCGCCGTGGGCCATGTTGATGACGCCCATCAGGCCGAAGGTGATGGCCAGGCCGAGGGCCACGACCAGCAGCACCGCGCCGGCAGAGAGCCCACGGAAGGCCGTGCCGAAGAAGTCGACCCACTTGAGGTAGCCCTCAAGGTCGTGGATGGCAGTCTGGAGCGCGGCCAGGTCTTCGGCGCTCCAGTCGGAGCCCTCCGCAGTGGCCTCACGCTGCAGGGCGCGGATGCGGTCGAGGGCGGGGATCGAATTGAGCTCGTCGAGTCGCTGCACGGCCTCGAGCTTCGTCTCGCGGTCTCCCAGGCTGAGCTGGGCCAGCGCGATACCCTCGTCCAGCGCGTCCTGCACTGCGCCGTTTTCCTCAATTTCGCGACGCTCCTGCAGCGCCGTCAGATAGCCGGCATCCCCCTTCAGGCCCAGCGCAATGGCGGCCTCGGCCCGTTCGGAAGCTTCCGGCGAGCCCAGGGCGATCAGGTCGACGATCTGCAGCAGGTTGCGACGCAGGCGGCGGGAGGGAAACAACGGATCGAGGTCGCCCTTCTCGACCGCGAGGGTGTCGCCGTCGGCGTTTTCGACCAGTTCGTCGGTCTCGACGTTGCGGATGTAGGTCTCGCTCGTCTCCTCCTGTGCGGGGGTCGTGGCGAGGGTTACGTAAAGCGGTTGCGCGTCTGCGCGTTCAAAAGCATAGATCCCGCCGGCGCGCCACTCTTCCAACAGCGGGCGCACCTCGGTGGCGCCGCGAGCGGCCAGCTCTTGCAGGATTTCGTTGGCCCGGTCGTTGTCCGCCGTCAGCGCCTCGACGAAGAGCGCGCGCGAATCGGGACCCGTCGTCTTTTCCTGGGCGTGCAACCAGAGCGGACAACAGGCCAGCAACAGGAAGAGGCCGCGGACGAAAGTGGTGAGAGAGAAAGCTTGCATAAAGTCATCGGGTAGAAGCTGCGGAAAAGGCGGACGGCGGGATCAGCGCCGTCCGCCCGCAAAAAGGGAAGCCGTTCGGAGGCGGCGGCTTACTCGAAGGTGCCCTTGAGGAACGGTTCGCCGTAGACGTCTTCGTAGGATTCGATGACGCGGAACTGGCCGTTGGGCATGGTCTCGCCGATGTAGACGTCCTTGGTCAGGTGGTGATTCTCCTGCGTGGTCACTTCACCGCCGGGGCCGTCGAAGGAGATGCCCTTCTCGAGTTCGGCGATCACCTTGTCCACGTCGAAGGAGCCGGCTTGCTCGACCGCCTTCTTCCAGAGGTAGACGCCGTCGTAGGAGAGCACCATGGGCGAGCAGGTCACGCGGTTGTCGCGCTCCAGGCCTTCCACGTCGGCCGTCTTGAGCCACTGCTGGAAGTTCTGCACGAACTTCTTGTTTTCCGGCGTATCGAGGCTCATGAAATAGGTCCAGGCACCCAGGTGGCCCGCCAGGTCGGCCGCGGGAAGGGAGCGGAACTCGTCTTCGGAGAGGGAGAAGGAAACGACCGGGCACTCGTCGGCGGTCAGGCCGCTGGCGGCAAATTCCTTGAAGAAGGCCACGTTGGAATCGCCGTTGATCGTGTTGATCACGCAGGCGTCACCGGTCGCGGCGAACTTCTTGATGTCGGCCACGATCTGTTGGTAATCGGTATGGCCGAACGGCGTGTAGGTGCCGGCAGAGATCACGTTGCCATTGCCGTCCTTGCGCAGACCACCGCCGATGTTTTCGACCGGCACGCCCTTGCTGCGCAGGTATTCGAGCAGCACGAGGTTGGTCGTCTGCGGGTAGACGTAGTCGGTGCCGATGAGGTAAAACTTCTTGCGCCCCTCCTCCAGCAGGAAGTCCACCGCCGGGATCGCCTGCTGGTTCACCGCTTCGGCCGTGTAGAAGATGTTGGGCGACATTTCCTCACCCTCGTATTGCACGGGGTAGAAGAGCAGGCCGTTTTCCTGTTCGAAGACCGGCAACACGGACTTGCGGCTGACGGAGGTCCAGCAGCCAAAGACCACCGCCACGTCATCCTGCACCAGCAGCTGTTTGGCCTTTTCGGCAAAAAGCGGCCAGTCGGAAGCACCGTCGACCACGACGGGCTCGATCTGCTTGCCCATCACGCCGCCATTGGCGTTGATTTCGTCGAAGGCGAAGAGCAGCACGTCGCGCAAGGAGGTCTCACTGATGGCCATGGTGCCGCTGAGCGAGTGCAGCACGCCGACCTTGACCGTGTCCGCCGCGTGGGCGAGGGAAGTGAAACCGAGGAGCGACGCGCCCAGCGCGAGGGCGGAGCGGCCGATCCGGGAGAGTTTGTCGGAAAAAGAGAACATGTGATTTAGCAGTTGGGGATGCGGTTGTTACCAGCCGAGGCCGATGCCCAGGTTGGCGGTCACGAACGTCTCCTCGGGGTTGGCCGGGATCACGTCTTCGGGCGTGTGGTAGAGCGAGACGCCGCCGTGGAGATCCCAGGCACCGAAGTCTTCGCCAAAGGGCAGCGCGTAGGTAAAGCCGACGCCTGCGGTGTAGTAGCCAATCCCGGAGTCACCCTCGATCGTGGTCTCGACGCCCCCGATCATCGCGGTGCCGGTGTAGTAGCCGCTGTCGACCACGTAGCCGATCGCCACCGGGAAGCTGAGGGAGAGTGATTCGTTGACTTCCAGATCGTAACCGACGCTGAAGTCGAGGATCAGACCGGTGTCCTGGGCGCCATTGCCCTCAAAGCGGTAGTGCGCCTTGACGGCCGGGTTGAGGTTGAAGCCGATCGCGTCGGTCGTGTCATAGCTGACGGCGAAATCGAAGATCTCTTCGACGTCACCACCGTAGATCCACTGTTGGACGGCAGCGTCGAGCGTCACATTGCCGACGGACACGTAGCTGCCGACCCAGACGTCGACCTCCTGCAGCGTGCCGCCGATGTTGCTGGCGACCTTGTTGTTGATGTCCATCCAGGCACCCGTGTAGGCGCCCCAGCCGTTGCCGAAGTCGAGGGTCACGCCCACGGACGGGTTGAAAGTCGGTTCGCTCAGTTCATCGCCCGTGCCCCAAACGTCGGAACCATAGGAAATGAAGTGGGTATTGTAGTCGAACGCGAGCGAGCCGGAAACGGAGGCTTGCGCCGAGAGGGAAGCAGGAAGCGCAGCGCCGCCGAGAAGCAGCAGAGCGCCGCACATGCGAGTGAGGTTACTTGGGATCATCGTTGTAACTTGTTGAGGTAAGCTTAGAAGCACTTACATTTCCCCTTTGAGCAGCGGGTATACCACTGCTTCATGAGCATCCTGAAGGCCCTTCATCTGTATGAATCTTTACACGATTCTTCCTACTGTTGAGCGATAGAATCTCATCCTGGAAACCCGCTGAATAAGCGGATCTAAAGCCACGTGTGACTCATTTTAGACAACAACAAATCGCCCCTATCAGGCAGACTTATGCGCGAAATTGACGCGCTCTAGTATTACGATTTGATCATTTTTTGCCACCAACCCACAACTGGCGCCTTTCCTTCATCATCCGGTCAATAATGCCCGCACCGGCTCAACCCAAACGTTTTTCAAGACAGGCTCTATCCATCCCGCAGGCGTACATAAAAAGACACGGACGCGTGACATCCGTGTCGGGAAACAAGCGTCCCCCTAAACAGGAGAACGCCCGAGGTCTTTTGCCTCTAGGCAAATGCCTTGAGGGCCGCGATCACTTCATCGCGCTCCTCGACCGTCATCTCCGGGAAGACGGGGATGCTCAACACTTCTTCGGCCATGCGATGAGAGACGGGCAGGCGATCACTGCCGCGCCCCACCCCGCGGAAACACTCCTGCTGGTCGAGCGTCACCGGGTAGTAGATCTCGCTGCCGATCTTGCGCTCGGCCAGGAACTGGCGCAACGCGTCGCGGCGGCCACCCGGCACGCGCACCGTAAACTGGTTCCACACATGGTGCCGGCCCTCCAACTCGCGCGGGAGCGCAAACGCCTGCACATCCGGCAGCGCCTCGAGGTAGGCCGCGGCGTGCTCCCGACGGGCGTCGTGGTAGCTCTCCAGGTGCGGCAGCTTGACCCGCAGCAGGGCGGCCTGGATAGCATCCATGCGGAAGTTGCCGCCCACGTAGCGGTGGTAATAGCGCGGGTTCATGCCGTGGTTGCGCAGCCACACCAGCTTGTCCGCCAGCGCCTCGTCCTGCGTCACCACCATACCGCCATCGCCAAAGCCGCCCAGGTTCTTCGTGGGGTAGAAGCTGTAACAACCCACCTCGCCGATGCTGCCCGCCATCTTGCCTTCGTAGCGGGCTCCCAAGCTCTGTGCGGCATCTTCGATCACCTGCAGATTGTTCTGCCGGGCCAGGGCCATCACGCAGTCCATCGACGCCATCTGCCCAAAGAGATGCACCGGGATGATCGCCTTGGTTTTGGGGCCGATCTTCTGCTCGGCGTCCTCCAGATCGAGATTGAAGTCGTCTGCGCGCACATCCACCCACACCGGCACCGCCCCGAGACGCGCGATGCAGCCCGCCGTGGCAAAAAAGGTAAACGCGGGGCACAGAACTTCGTCGCCCGGCCCGATCCCGAGGGCCATCATCGCTACCAGCAAGGCGTCGGTGCCGCTGCTGACGGCCACCGCCCGCTTCACACCCGCATAGTCCGCGATCTCCTGCTCCAGCGCGGCGACCTCTTCACTGAGGACAAAGCGCCCGGAGCGCAGGACGCTTGCGCTGGCGGCTTCCAGTTGGACCTGGAGGGGTTGATGCTGACGGGAAAGATCGAGCAACGGCACGGCCATAATCGCCCACCATAAGACCGGGCGTTGGGGCTTGGAAAGCCTATTCCGCCGCCGGCGGTGCGTCGGTCTCAAACGCGCTGCGCAGCCGGCGCCAGTTGGGCTTGCCCGTGCCTGTGCGCGGCAGGCGCCAAGGCCAGAGACGCAGGGTCTTGGGCACCTCACAGGGGCGGCGGGTCTCCCGCAACGCACTCCAGACAGCGTCCTCCGTTACCTCCAGCTCACCCGCCACGGCCACGACGAGTCGCTGCCCCCAATCGGAATCATCGAGACCAAACGCCAGGGCCTCCGTCACCCCGGGCAGGGTCATCACGCGCTCTTCCACGACAGAGGGGTCCACCTTTTCCCCCCCGGTATTGATCATGCGGTCCAGCCGGCCCAGCACGCGCAGGTGCCCGGCGGGCTCCCAGGCTCCACGATCGCCCGTAAACAGGGGGTCGCGGGAGAAGTCGGGCCGCACCGGCCAATAGCCGTGACACAGCATATCGCCCATCACGATGATGCGCTGCTCTGGCGGTAGCAGGGTAATGCGGGCGTGCGGCAAGGGCAGCCCCACCGTATCGTCCCCCGCGAGAAAGGCCTCGGGCGGATTGACGGTGATCATCGCCGAGGTCTCCGTCATGCCGTAGCAGGGCGACACGCGCAGCCCCAATTCGCGGGCACGGTTGCGGTCGGTTTCTTCCAGCGGCGCTCCCCCCATCAGGATGCAGCGAAAGGTATGCAGCCAGGCCAGGCCGGTTTCGCTGTTCATCAAGCGCCGCAACTGCGTGGGCACCAGCGAAACGATCGACGGCAGCTCATTCTCCGAAGGCGCCTTCTCCATCCAGTCCTTGTAGTCGGCAAAGACCGCCCGCCCCCCTGCGGCAATGGCGCGAAAAACCGGCATGATGCCACCCACGTGCTCCAGCGGCAGCGGGCTCACGTGACGCCGCGGCCACTGGCGGAATTGCTGGGCAAAGCCCTGGGCCGCCGTCCAGAGCGTCGAGGGAGTATGGATCGCAAAACGAATGCCCCCCGTAGTGCCGCCGGTCGCAATGAGGATGCACGGCCCCAAGTCCGCCCGAGGCTCGAAACCGCGCAGGATGGGTACGGCCGGATCTTCCTCGATCTCGAGCCCTTGTGGGCGCAACACCACCGACTCCCCTGCCATCAGCGAGCCGACCATTTGCTCGACGTATTCGCGTGGGTCGGCGGGGGCAATCCGCAACAGGCTCGGCCCCACTCGCTCATGCTCCGATGGAGCGCCGGGCGACCAGCCCCAGTTGGCTAGACCTTCGACCAGCGATGACAGGCTTGATTCCATATCTCTCTGAAAATCTCGGGGCAAACCATGGTCGAGGTCAACTGCGGCTCCAGCTTAAATCCGTTCCAACCATCGTCAAAAAAGGCTAAGGTCCCATACCCCACCGCGCGTTCGACCCCCAGTTCGTGCGCGATGCGCAGCGACTGATACAGCCCGATGGCCGTCTCGAAAACGGAGGACGCGATCAGGCGCTCATGCGCACCCTGCACACGGCGGCGCAGCGGATCCAGGGCACCCAGGATCGACAGTTTCAGGATCATCGGCCCCGTCCAGCGCCATTCCTCGAACGCCTGCTGCAGCCCGTCGACCCCCGCCAGCGACTCGTCCAGCGCCAGCGGGATGCCACCCTCGTCCAGAATACGCTGCATCGTCGATTCGTGCCCCGGCGGCAGCGGCTGCTCGATAAAACCAATCCGGTCCATACCCTCCAGATGCTCCAGCCACCAACGCAACTGGCGCGCCGTAAAGCTACCGTTGGCATCCAGCCGCAGCTCCGCCTCTTCCGGCAAGACATCCCACAAGGCCTGCACCAGCGCCAGCTCGGCCGCCGGCTCCAACACGCCCAGCTTCAGCTTGTAGCAGCGAAAGCCCTGTTCCCTCCGCTCATGCAGGGCCTCCAGCGACGCCTCACCTCCCGGCAGCAGCACGGTGTTCTCAAAACCGAACTCCGCCGGCGGCGCATCCAGGCTGCTCAACGCCGTTTCGATCGCAAAGCGGGTAGCCGTCAGGTAAGCGGGAACCGCCTCCGGATGCTCCAACGCCTCCTGGTCCGACTCCTTGAGGTAGACCATGGCCTGCGTCCAGGATTCGCTCCCAAACTCCGGCACCGGCGCGATCTCGCCCCAGCCCTCACGGCCCTCGCCGTCGGACACGCGCAGCAGGATGCCACGTCGCTCGAACCACGGGCCGCTCGCCGTCTGCAAAGGCACCACAAACGATCGCTCGTAAGGGACCCACTCCAATCGACAGTCTGTCACGACTCCAGCAAACGCACGCTACGGACAGCACGCAAGCCCTCAGGACCGCTCAACGCTCCCAGGGGGTGAAACGCTGCGGATTATGCGTATACTGCAAACATGGCTCATCCCGTATTGCTCTTCGATGGCGAGTGCAACTTTTGCCGCGCGGCCGTCCACTGGCTCGTCCAGCACGACCCGGCGGGCAACCTCCACTACGCGCCCCTGCAAAGCGAGCCCGGCAAGGAACTGCTTCGGCAGCACGACATCCCCGAGGACTACATCAAGTCCGTCGTCCTGATCGAACCGAACAAGGCCTACTTCCGCTCCGATGCCGTCCTGCGCGCACTCTCCCGCTGCAAACAACCCTGGAGCTTCCTGCGCCGCTTCCGCATCGTGCCCAAGGCCTTGCGCGACATCCCCTACGAGGGGGTCTCGCAAAACCGCCCTGTCCTCTCCAAAGCCATGGGCACCATCGATCACAAATACGTGCCCGACGCTTCCGTGCGCGACCGCTTCCTCGCCTACTGAGCGCCCCGCTCAGATGGTCCGAAAGCTCGGAGCGAAAAAGTATGCGTTTTCTCACAAAAAGCCGTTGACACCACGCCCGACCCTTGCCTTTATTCAGGGCTTTTCCTTGAGAGGAAATTCCGCAGTTGCTCGGTAGCTCAGCGGTAGAGCAGGTGGCTGTTAACCACTTGGTCGCTGGTTCGATCCCAGCCCGAGCAGCCATGGAAAACCTTTTCGGAACACGTTTCCGATTCACTTTCGATACCCGAGACCATTACCGGCTCGGGTTTTTCTGTATCCCGCTGATGGCAAAGACTTACGGAACCGTCCGCGCCCTCTCCAGAGGCCTCCGCCACCACTCCGGTGAACCCCGCCTGTTCACCAGTTTTCGCCCGGAGAACCCGATTCTTCCCGTGTGAGGGTTGTCGCTGCGCTCGGATCTCTGTTTCTCCGCCCCTCTCTCCGAGTTGGTGAAGAGATTGTCTGAGACGGGTTTTGGAACGGTTTTCGGAAACGTTAAGGTCGAGCCGATCAGAGCTTCTCCCGCATCCGGCGAAGCATCGTGGTGGACTCCGGGAGCCCTTGCCGGGCAAGGATATCAAGGTATTCGTCGATGGTCTTCGGCGGTCGCTTCAATCGCAGGCGGCACGTTCTGGCGGCGGCAGCCACCGGGTCCGGTGCCAAGTCGATGAGGTTGGCGAGAAACTCGTCCGGGTGTTGAGCTTCAAGCCCCCAAGGCTCCAGTGCGCTGGCCGGGAAATCGCTCAGATTGAAGGTCACGATGACGTCGGCACGACCCTTGATCGCGGCGGCGACCACGTGCCGGTCATCCGGGTCCGGCAACTGGATCGTCTCCTCCAGACCTTCGAAGCCATCGACGAGACAGTCGCGGACGTGCGCGTTCATCAGGTCGCGAGTCCGTTCCAGCTGCTGCAGGGTCAGGTCAGGGCGGTTCTTCAGCAGATTCCGCATCCATTCGTCGTGGATGCGATTCGACCAACGAGCCTTGAAGAGGTCAGTTACGGCCAACTCCAACAGCAGATCCCGCAACGGTGCGGGATACAGGACGCAGGCATCGTAGATGGCCGTGTAGCGGGACATCTCAGTAGCCCATGCCGAGTTCCTGCGCTTGTTCCGCCAGCTCGTCGAGTGACTTGCGCCGGGCCGCGTCGATGCGGTCCTTGTAGCCCATGAGGTCGCGGAACAGAATGCGACGGTGCGAACCCACCCGGCGGTGCGGGATCTCCCCATCCTCCAAAAGCTTGATCAGCGAAGGCCTGGAAACGTTGAGAAGCTCTGCGGCCTGCTGGGTGGTCAACTCGGCATGAACCGGAATTAGCGTAACCGCGTTGCCTCGCGCCATCTCAGACAGCAACTCGACCAGAAATCGAACGGCTGAAGGCGGGATAATCACCTCGGTCGACATTTCCTGATCTTCCACCCGGAGCTTCAAATCGCGATCAACACCCAGGAAACGGGACAAGTCCCGGCTGGACCGCCGGGCCAATGTCCGGTCGTGATCGGCCGGGGCAAAGGCATCCTGATACTGAAGGGCGAATGTGCTCATAATCGAAACAATCGCAGCATTCGCAGCAAATGCAAGCTCTGTTGCAAGGTCGATCAAGCCTGAAGCCTCTCCCACCCCCTCCGCTGCTCCTCCCAGTCCTCGATGGCCCCGAGCTTCAGCACTTCGCGGGCGCTGACTGGATCACGACCCTTCACCGTTTTCGGTAGAAAGAGAATCTCCTCTTGGATGTCAGTGGCAAGGTTGAGCAGACCCATGATCTGCGTTACCCGGACGCGGGATACATGGCCGAGGCGGGCGAGGTCGGCGTAGTCCTCGACCAAGCCTACGCGGACCAGTCGGTCGAACTTCAACGCGGATCGAAGCTTGCCATCGCCTCCCGGACCTCCGCTTCGTTCATGCGCTCCGCGTCGAGGCGTCGTCGTTCTTCGAGGCTTACGGTCTCTATTCCGCGGCGACTGTCTTCAGCATGCTCGCCCGAAAGTCTTGGGCCAGAATACTGATTTGCCTGTGGTTTTTTGCGCTCGGCAGTGCCACCTTCTTCACAAACCGAGGCTCCGTTGCGGCCAGCATGCTCCTTCTTCTCGGGATTGTCAGTATGTTGTACTTTTACACCAGCCGTTATTCCGCGGCTTTTTTTCGGAGAGTGCTGAAGGATAAGACAACGCCTGCGCCTTCCCCAGCTGCCCAATAGCATTCCCCTCCCCCGCCTGTCTGCGACCTTGCACCGGGCGGAACCGAGCGTCAGCCTGCGCGCATGAGGTATGATCATTTGGTGGTAGGGCAAGGCATCGCGGGCAGCCTGCTGGCGTGGGAACTCCTGCGCCGGGGCCGTAGCGTGCGGATCGTCGATCGCGGGGTGGACTGCGCTTCGCGTGTCTCGGCGGGCATCCTCAACCCCGTCACCGGCAAGCGCCTGGTCAAGAGCTGGCTCGTCGATGAGCTGTTGCCGGCGGCCCATCACCTCTACCGCGAACTGGAAACGGAGCTGGGCGGCTCGTGGCTCACCCCACGGCGCATCCTGCGCGTCTATCAATCGGCGGACGAGCCCAAGCGCTGGGAAAAACGCCGGCTCTCTCCAGCCTACGAGGGCTACCTGGGCCGCCAGTTTGCACCGGGCGAGATCTGCGACGAAATCCACGACCCGTGGGGCAGCTTCGAGATCCTGCGCGGCGGCAATCTGGCTATCGCCGAGCTGCTGGAAGCCTTGCAGGCCCGCTACCTCGAGCGCGGGATTTTGCGGCAGGAGACCTTCGACCACGGACGTCTCAAGCTGAACGCGGAGGGCGCCAGCTACGAGGGCGATCAATTCGGCTCGGTCGTCTTCTGCGAGGGCTTCCAAGTGCGCCGCAATCCGTGGTTCAATTGGCTGCCGTTTGCGCCCGCCAAAGGCGAGATCCTGACCTTCGCCCGCGCCCTGCCCGAGCAGGATTACGTGCTCAATCGCCAGAAATGGGTGCTGCCGCTGCCCGACGGCCGCTGTCGCGTCGGCTCCACCTGGTCGCACGACCACATCGACACGGTCATTACCTCCCAAGGGCGCACGGGGCTGTTCGAGGGCATGCGCAAGATGCTGAACTGGGAAGAGATGCCGGCCGTAGTGCGCCACGAAGCCGGCGTGCGCCCCTGCACCCACGACCGGCTACCGATCATCGGCTTTCACCCGGAGCACGCGCAGCTGGTGCTCTTCAACGGGTTTGGCTCCAAAGGCGCCCTCGCCACCCCGCTCTGGGCGGCACGTCTCGCCGATCGCCTTGGCGGGCAGGCCGTCGACCTGGGCGAGACCGACCTCAGCCGTTGGATCGACTCGCCCATCCTCCAGCAGTACCCGGAGCCGCTCTAACGCAAAAGCGGGCCTGCGTTGAACAGGCCCGCCCGCTTGTTGCCGATTGCTCGACCCGACAGCATAACGCGGCGATGACTCAGGGAATCACCGCCGTTTCTGCTATCTCTAGAAGGTGAAGGTGTTGGTGATGAACCACTCCTGCGTCGGCTTGATACGGACGCCGGCATAGGAACCGTCGGGCTGGATCGAGACCGGGATGAGGCCTTCGTCGGCCGCGAGGTTGCGGATGTTGAGCTGGATGCGCCAGCCGATCTTGTCGCTGAGCTCGCGCTCGTAGCCGATCCAGACGTCGATGGCGTCCTCGGAGGGGCCATAGACCGGGTTGTCGATGTCGAACTCGTAGCCGGTATCGGTTTCGATGACGGGATAGCCAATCGCGGCCTTGTCCTGCCAGCGGTAGCTGCCGCCGACGCTCACGTTCTCGAACATGCCTTCCTGCACCGTGTAGTTGGCGATGAAGTTCCAGCGCCATTTGCGGATTTCCGGATTGCTGGAGCCTTCGTTCAGCTTGAGCTGCACGTAGTTGGCCCTCCACGGAGCGTAAACGCTAACGTATTGGGCATTACCCGCTCCGCCCCAGCGAGGTACCATACCGGCCGGCGTAGGATCGCCGTTGGCGTCCACCAGCATCGAGTCCATATAGTCGATGAATTCCTCGAGTTCGGGACCGCCCACATTGGTCTGAGTCGCTTCCGTCCGCGAGCCGTTGATCGAGAGCCGCAGGCCGGGGATCGGATTCGCGGTGAACTCGAATTCATAGCCTTCCGACAGCGTGTCCGAAGTCACCGTAAAGCCCGAGGGAGCCGAGGGGCTGTAGGCATAGACGTTGTCGAGCGGCGGCTGATACTGCGCCGCCGGCAGCGGCAGGCCGTCACCGTTATCCGTGAGGGTGGCTTCGTAGGTGGAGCGGTCCGTCAAGTATTGAAGCGGCACCGGGTCGAAGTTCCAGGCCTCGAAGAAGCCCTTGTCCGTCAACCAGGCCTGAATCTCGTTCCAGCCACGGATCGCCGCATCTTCGGTCGCCTGCACCTCGGCGTCGGCGGCGGCCTGCTGTTCGGGCGTCATGTCGTCGTAGCCCTCGATCGGGTAGGCATTCGTCCAGGTGTTGCGATAGCTGGGGGCTTCGCGGCCACCGTAGTCGTAGGCTGCCAGGTCGTAGAGGAAGACGTTGCGCCAGTTCAGGCCGTTGGAGACGATACTGCCCAGACCATCGGCGTTGCTCAGCGTCGAGGTGGCCTTCTCGAGCTTGGTCTCGTATTTGACGACGCGGAGGGTATATTTGTTGTCCTTGGTGGACAGGAGGATGCCGTAGTCCTTGGTATCGCCGGTCGGATTGCTGATCGGCGTGCCGTAAAGGTTGCGACGCACTGGCACCACCTGGAAGTTGCTGGACTTGTTGTAGGAGAGGCTGACGTTGAGCGGCAGCTTGTCCCACTTGCCCAAGAGCTGGTTGATGTGAACGACGGCGCCGTAGCTGAACGACTCGTCCTCGAAGATCTGCGCTTCGGGATACTCGGCCGGCAGCTCGTAGGCACCCATGTCGAGGATACTGCGATTGGCCGGCACGGCCTCGGCCCGCACATCCTTGGTTTTCACTTCGTCCTTGCGCCAGCCCAGGGTCGGCACAATGGCGTCGCGCCAGAAGTAGCCCTGCCAGGTCAGCACCTCGGAAGTCGTCTCCCGCTGGGTCTTGGACGCGCTGTCGAGCAGGTTCTCGTTATCGCCGCGGTAGTTGTTCTCGATCAGGTTGAGCGGATAGCTCGTCCAGCCGGTATAGTTGGCGGGGTTGGAGGCCTGCGTCCAGTACCAGTCGTCGCCTTCCATCGGCCCAGAGTAATCGGCGGGCGGGTGGGCATAGCCATCGGGCACGCCGGAGGCGTTACCCCAGCTGGGCGCATTGCCGTCGGCATCGAGGTGGAACACCTTTGCCAGATTGGCCGGGACTGTCCAGGGCGCCCCGAAGGGCACGTCGTAGCGCTGCCAGGTGGAGTCGAAGACGCGGACGGAGTAATCCTGGAAGGCCAGCGAATCCTCGACCCGTGGGATGTTGGCCCCGGAGGCAGAATCACGGCCGGCGATCGACTCGCCGAGGTAAACGATGCCATAAGGTGCACGGTCGTTGTAGGGCGACCGGCTGCCATCGGAGTCGTTCCAGTAGCCGCCCCACGCCTGATCGTTGGCCACGCCACGCCAGCTGCGGTTTTCGAAGAAATACTTCTCCTTGTTGAAGGCGGCATTGAAGCGCTGGCGACCAAAGATTTTGATCAGCAAGCTGTTATCGGTCACGTCCTCCGTCCGGAACTCACCGTAGGCGGAAGCTCGGTAGTATTCGCGATCACTGGTGTAGGAGCTACCGCGCCCGCCCGCATCCGAGGTCACATACGGACGACCGTAATTGGGGTTGGTCTGCGATTCCATCCCATCCGCCCCGGTATTGGTGTAGAAGTCCTGACCGTTGCGCATGACATCCATGGTCAACGCAGGCGTGTAGGGCAGGAAGCTGAAGCCACCGCGCTCATATTCCTGCTTGTCGTAGGCCAGCTCCACCCCGACCCGGTCGGAAAAAGCCGTCTGGGTGATGGTGACATTGTAGGCATCCCAGTCTTCCCACTCATTCTTGTTCGGCCCGTCGATCAGGTTGTTGTAAAAGTCGAACACGCTCGGATCGGTGAGCGACTGGTCGCGGTATTGGCCCGAACCAAAGAGGGGCAGCGAGGCGTTGTTGGCGTAGCTGCTGTAGGAATTCAGGCGGAAGAACTGCTCGGAATACTGTCGGCCCAGCAAACCGTCGGAGGGTCCACGGAGGGTGCCGTCGGGCCAGCGCGCCCCGACGTTGATGTAACCGGCGGAAGCCCCCATGATCTCACCGGTCGCCCCGTTCATGAAATAGAGGGGCTGCTGCTGATTCACGACCGTGCCGAGCCAGGGCTGATAGTTGGGGTTTTCATCATTGCGGATGTTCATGCCCCAGAATTGGTAATAGGGCGTATCGGCGGCGGTCGGGAAGTTGTCAAAGTCTTCCCTTCGCGCATCGTAAGGGTTCGTGACTGGTATCTTGCCCATGCCGCTCTCCGTAGTCCACTCGCCATCTCCCGGCAGAGACTCGAACCACGGCGTAATGCTGTCGTAAGGCGGCAGGATACGCGGGCGATTGGCGTCGATCGTGCCATGCTCGAAGTTCGCGCGAATGGTAGTGCTGAACTTCTTCGGATCGAGGATCTGGGGGTTGAAACGCACGGCACCGAAGTAGCGTTCGTCGTTTTCATAGGCCGGCTCCTGCTGGAACTTCTGGTGATCCCATAGCCCTTCCACCCGGACGGCCAACACGTCTTCGATCACTTCGCGATTCACGTCGAAGCTGCCGCGCAGGCTTCCGTAGGAACCGACGCGGGTTTGAACTTCGCCACTGTCGAAATATTGGGCGGAATCGAGCGAAGCGTTTACGATACCGGCCGGGCTGCCCAGGCCGAAAAGCAAGGCGTTCGGACCGCGCTGGATGTCCACGCGGCTCGTGATATAACTATCCCAAGGGATATCCGTAATGTAGAAGTCGCGCGTATTGTCGGCGGCGGCCAGACCACGCACACGCTGGGCACCACCAGGGGCGCGCAACTGGTCGGTTTCATCCAAAGTGGTGCCGTTGCCGAGACCAGCATAGGTCCCTTGGGTGCCTGATACTTCGGCATTTACGGTGTACTGCAGCAGCGTGCTGGTATCCGTTGCACCGACATCACTCAGAAATTCGCCCGTCACCACGGTAATGGCCGAACCTACGTCGCGCAGGTCCGTGCGGATACGGGTACCCGCCAGCGTGCTGGTAGCGGTATAGCCGACATCGTTGCTTCCACTTACTTCAAACGGAGAAAGCTCGAAGACTTCCTCATCATCAGCTTCTGTTGTCTGGGCCGCGAGCGGCGCACAGGCGAGCAGCAACGTACTGAAACGCACAAGTCGCCCGAAGACATTTGGGGTATGTTTCATTGGAGTATGAGTAGTTTGATGGACCCCAAGACATAGACACACGACCGCCTTGAGCGGAGGTTAGACAGCCAACACTTGGGGTATATTCAGGGAGGGGATAGGACTATCTGGGGGGGGGGTAACTAACGTACGACCTAAAGACCGTGCTTATTGATTAGCGACCCCCTTTCTGCGCATCAACGGCTGTGAAATTCAAATTATAGCACAAAGAAGCCCAGCCGATTCTAACGTATTGACACAAGACAAATGCCGCTTCAAAGCCCATTACTAAACGTATTTATAATTAAACTACATTATAAACGTTACTTAGCTTCTATGCTTCATTTTACCGCCAATAGCGCGCTAACATTGTAGCGATATCCTAACACAACACCGTTTGTAATCATTCCTTTCGATCCGCCAACCCATTTTTTTTCACGGCCCTCTCTGGCAGCCAACCAAGGTTTACGCCTGCGTCATAGTAAAACCATAACCAAAGTCATAGTACAACATAAAACAGGTGCATTCACTAAATCCGGCATCGTCATTAAATTCAAACGAGACCACACTAGTGATAAATACAATGCCTAAAAATCCATCGACTATGTTCACGCGCCTCCAACGCATCACCCCATGGCTTCTCTTGACCGTTGCTGGCTGTCTCCATGCCGAAAGCGCGCGCCAACCGGCACCGGGCAGCAATCCGCTCGTCCATGACAAGTTCACCGCCGACCCCGCCCCGCTCGCCGTAGACGACACCGTCTACCTCTATGTCGGGCACGACGAAGCCAAGGAAGGCGAGATGTTCAACATGAATGAGTGGCTGTGCTACTCCTCGCAGGACATGAAGCACTGGAAGGCCCACGGCCCGATCATGCAGGCGACGGATTTCGCTTGGGCCATCCGGGATGCCTGGGCGGCTCAAGTCGTGGAGCGCGACGGCAGATACTACCTCTACGCCACCGTCCAGCACGATAAAACGCATCCGGGCAAAGCGATCGGTGTGGCGGTCTCGGACCAGCCGACCGGTCCCTTCGAGGATGCGCGCGGCTCGGCGCTGATCACCGACGACACGACCCCCAGCCCGTATGGTTGGGACGACATCGATCCCACCGTGCTGATCGACGACGACGGCACCCCCTGGCTGGCCTGGGGCAACCCCACCTGCTATCTCGTCAAACTCAAGCCCAACATGATCGAACTCGACGGCCCGATCCAGAGGCTGCCGTTGCCCAACTACACGGAAGGCCCCTGGCTCTCGAAACGCGGCGACATCTATTACCTCACCTACCCCGCCTTCGCCCACCAGGGCTTTTCCGAGCGCATGTGCTACGCCACCGCCCCGGCCGTCACCGGCCCCTGGACCTATCGAGGCCAGCTGACAGGTGAGGCCGAAAACAGCTACACCATCCACCCGGGGATTCTGAACGACTTCAAGGGCCATTCCTACCTGTTTTATCACAACGCCACCCTCACGCTGCCCGATGGTCAGACCGGCGGTCTGGGCCGCCGCGCCGTCCGCGTCGAATACCTCCACTACAATCCCGACGGCACAATGCAGCCCGTCGAGCAGACCGAAGCCGGGGTCAGCGTGCCCCCGCAGCCGGCGAAGGTCCAGAAGGCGAAAGACAAGCCCGGCAAAAGTGAGCGCGGCCTGAAGGTGCACGACATCACGCGCTTCTTTCCCGAGAGCTGGAGCGGCCAGCCGGCCTTGAGCACGGTGGCCAACCCCTTTTACGACACCCCGGTCGCGGCCAGCTTCAACCGTGACAATGCCACGAGCATCGGCCAGAGCTTTGTGCCCGCGCAGGATATGACGCTGGGACGGATCGCCTTCTATGCGGGCGACGGCCTGGGCACACAGCCGGGGCATCTCCTGACGCTCGCGCTTTACGACCTGGGCCCGCAAGAAGACACGCAGGCTGCCACGGCCTCCTATACCGCAGCGCACAACCTGCTCGGCCGTGAGCAGGCCGTGGATCTCGCCTACGCCGTTCAGGCCCCCGGACTGCTCGAAATCGACTTGAGCCGCTCCCTGCAGGTCGAACTCCAGGCGGGCCACCGCTACGTGCTCGAACTCCAAGGTGAACGCGGCAACGCCTCCCTCTTCTGGCGCCGCAGCCGTGCGGACGCTTACCCCGAGGGGGCCGCCTACGTCGACCGATCGCTGGCGCAGGAAAAAGACGGGCAGAGCGTCGACTTCGCGCTGGCCCTTTATCCCGTGGACTAAGGCCTATCACGGCAACTGCTCATGCTTGGACAAGCCCGGCCTGCCGCTTGCGGGCATCCCATATCCGTGGTAAAAGATAGGGCACATGCACGAATCCGAATCGACGCCAGCAGCAGAGACGCCCACCCGGGCCACCTATACCGGGGAGGTGCATCCGACCAGCGGCTACACCGCGGCGGAAGAGGTGATGAACAGCCTCACCCATGGGCTGGGCTTCATCTGGGCGGTCACTGCGCTGGTGCTCGCCGTCGTGTACGCGAGCCTCAATGCCACGCCGTGGCTGATCGTCGCGTGCTCGGTCTACGGGGCCAGCCTCATCGTGCTCTACCTCTCCAGCTTTCTCTATCACACGGTGCGGCGGATGAACCTCAAGCGGCTCTTCCTGAAGTTGGACCACGCGTGCATTTATCTGCTGATCGCCGGCACCTATACGCCCTTTATGCTGGGGCCCCTGCGCGGGCCGCTCGGCTGGACCCTCTTCGGCATCGTCTGGGCGCTCGCCGTGGCCGGCGTCGTCAAGGAAGCGATCTCGTGCAAACGCGGCGGCCTGCTCTCCAGCCTCATTTATCTGGCTATGGGCTGGTTGTGCGTGGTGGCAGTCGTCCCCCTGTTTATCAAGCTCAGCAGCCTCGGCTTCATCCTGCTCTTTTCAGGTGGCGCCGCCTATTCCGTCGGTGTGATCTTTTACCTGTGCCACCGGATGAAGTTTCACCACGCTATCTGGCACCTCTTCGTGCTCGGCGGCTCCGTCTGCCAGTGGCTCGCCATCATGACCCTGGTCGGCCAAGCGGCTTAAAGAGCGCCCGGCAGCGTCACTGATCCATGCGCGCGGACGCCCCGGACGCCACGCTGAGACCTTGGATACGAGACCGCGCCTCGGCCAACGGAGGCAGGTTGTTGGTAGGGCGATCCAGATAAAAATACGCGCACGCACTCCAGTCGTCCTGCCGCTCAAAGAGCGTTACTTCCTCCTCCTGCGAAAAAGCCGCCAGGTCCAGCGGTTCGTCCGGCTCATAGATCGAGTAGACCTCGGTGCCACGCGCCTGCAGATCCTTGGCCTGCGCCGGAAAAAGGCAGCCGATCTGTTGCATCGTGACCTGAATCGACCGGCGAAAATAGACCGGGTCGGGCACGTGCCACCGATAAAAGCCGTAAAGCCCCGACGCATCGTCGAACAGATGTGAGCCTTGATAGCGATGGGCGTATTGGCCTTGGCCCCAAGCCGTGCCGATGTAGTCCTCCGTGCCCGTGCCGCAAAGCGTCGGATGCGCATGATCGCCGTCGAGGTAAGCTTTGCATTCGCCTTCGCCCCACCAGCAATCGCCATAGCGTTGCTTGTCGGCCACCACCCCCACCACGACGCCGAGGAAGCGGCCTGCGCCCTCCACGTAAGGCAACAAGGCAAAATCCTGACGTAACTGCGTCGGGGCCTCACGGTGCCACCAGGCATGGAAATAAAGCATGTCCTCCGGATGGCGGTCCCCGAGCGTATAGTTAACGTCGAAGTAAAACTTCTGGATATCCACAGCGCTCTCATTGTGCACCACCACGCGCATGCCTTGGCGAAACGGCATCGGAATGCAGCAATTGAAACTGCGTCCCTCCGGGTCGGAGAGCAGGGCCGACTCAAAAGTCGCGCAACGGCCCAAAGGTTGGCCAAAGAAGTCTCCCCAGGGCGCGTTGACCGCCGGCGTTGCCGCGCCATCCCAAAAGATCTCGATTCTCAGGCCGCGCAGCACCTCCGGGTCGCGCCGTTCGACGGTCGCCCAGATCCGCCGCAGCATACCGGGCCGGCCGGCCTCCTCCGCCAGCACCCGCGATGCTCCCGCGGCCAGGGAAAAGCACGGCGCGCCTTTGCGACCCCGCAGGGTCTTGCCGCCGGCGCCGACGGCACCGGTCCAGTTTTCAGGGCTCGTCCACCGGGTTTCCACACCGGCGGGCAGACGGAACAAATCGTGGGGGTCGATCATGGGAGGGGTAGGCGTTGCTGAGGTAAGCTTGTCGTCAAAGGGAGATGTATGCAAACATTTGCAGACACTCGATTCCAAGCTTCAGCGCGCAAATCAGCATAATCGAAGCCCGGGAGGAATCCCTCGGTGCACTCAACGTTTCATAGCCCGCCACTCGCCCGCGTCGGCCGATCGCCCATCTGGTGAGAACGCTTCACCCTCCACACCCCATCCCATGCCCGAAATTCTCTTGATCGCCAACGGAGACCTGCGTCCGGCCGCCAACCAACAATGCTGGCCCGCCCAGGCTGAGCTGGAATCCGCGCTCGAACGCGCCGTCAACAGCTGCGGCTATTCGCTGCAGCGCGCCCACCCTTTCAAGCCGGACGAGCAGCACGGCTTCATTGCCAGCCAGCGCGAGGGCCTCGACGTCTTTGCGCAGGTCGACCGCGATGCCCCGCTGATCGTGGCCGAAGCCGTTTGGCAATATTCGCATCACGTCCTGGCCGGCCTCATCGCTCACCGCGGCCCCATCCTGACCGTTGCCAACTGGTCCGGCACCTGGCCCGGGCTCGTCGGCCTGCTCAACCTCAACGGCTCGTTGACCAAGGCGGGGGTGCGCTACAGCACGCTCTGGAGCGAAGACTTCGCGCAAGACACCGCCTTTCGCCAAAAGCTGAAGACGTGGCTGGAGACCGGGCGTTGTGAACATGCGCGCAACCACGTGCAGCTCTACGACCACAGCCGCACGCCCGGCGAGTTCAAGATGGTGGCCGCCCAGATCGCCGCCGATCTCGACCGGCACAAGGCGATCATGGGCGTCTTCGACGAGTTCTGCATGGGCATGTACAACGCCTTGATCCCTGATGAGTTGCTGTTTCCCCTGGGCATCTGCAAGGAGCGCTTGAGCCAAAGCGCGCTCTACGCCGCCATGCGCGAGGTGAGCGACGACGAAGCCGCAGCCGTCTACCGCTTCATCGAAGAACGGGGCTTCAACTTTCACTACGGCGAGGATCCCCGGACGGACCTGACGCGCGCGCAAGTGCTCGAACAGTGCCGCATGTACATCGCCGCCTGCCGGATAGGTGACCGTTTTGGCTGCGAAGCCATCGGCATCCAATACCAGCAAGGGCTGAAGGACCTCTGCCCTGCCTCCGACCTCGTGGAAGGCATGCTCAACAGCAGCGAGCGCCCACCCGTCAGGAATGGCCGCGGCGCAGTGATCAAGGAGGGCCTGCCCTACCCGCACTTCAACGAAGTGGACGAATGCGCGGGCCTCGATGCCATCCTCACCAACCGCGTCCATCGCGCGCTCAAACAGCCGCCGGAGACGACGCTACACGACTTGCGCTGGGGCGACTGGGATGCCTCCGGCACGACCGACGCCTACATATGGGTCTTGCTCATCAGCGGCGCTGCTCCCGTCGAGCACCACGCCGGCGGCTGGCCGGGCAGCCATGGCTATCGCCAGCCGCCCATGTTCTTCCAACTCGGAGGCAGCACCCTGCAAGGGGTGGCCAAGGCGGGGGAAATCGTCTGGAGCCGCATCTACATTGAAGACCGACGCCTGAAGATGGACCTCGGCCGCGCCAGGGCGATCGAACTACCCGAGGCGGAAACGCGTCGCCGCCTGGACGCAACCACGCCGCAATGGCCCATCATGCACGCCGTCACCTACGGGATCAGCCGCGATCAGATGATGGCCCAGCACAAGGCCAACCACCTCAACGTGGCCTACGCCCACAGCGCCGCCGAAGCCGACCACTGCCTGTATGCCAAGGCAGAGCTGGCCCACCGCCTCGGCCTCGCCGTGCAGCTCTGCGGCACCCGGGCCGACGGCCAGCCATGGTAGGCGCAAACTGATACGCGGGCTGACGAAATCGCCGGGGATGCGCGCTTTTCGCGGCACCGTTGGGCGCTTTTTTGTGAATCGGGGTTGATTCGAGCCAGACGAAACTGCAAAGTTTCATGGCCGGTCCCCCAACCGCACAAAACTGACTCCCATGCACATCCCCCGCAGGTTCCTTCCCTTGTGCCTCCTGGGCGCCCTCGTCTACGCCCCCAGCGCACAAGCTAGTATCGCTCATTCTGAATCCCGTACCCGCTCCAATATCGATGAAGACTGGCGCTTTGCGCTGGGTCATGCGACCGACAAGGACGCCGATTGGAACTTTGCCACCGGGTATTTTTCTTACCTTGCCAAAACGGGCTATGGCGACGGCCCGGCCAACCCGTTGTTCGACGACCGCGGCTGGCGCGAGCTGTCCCTGCCCCACGACTGGGTGCCGGCGCTCGGCTTCGCGGAAGACGCGAGCTACAGCCACGGCTTCAAGACGGTCGGGCCCGGTTACCCCGAGCACAGCGTCGGCTGGTACCGCAAGACCTTCGACATCCCGGAGTCCGACCTCGGCAAACGCATCCGCGTGGAGTTCAACGGCATCTACCGCGACGCCGCCGTCTTCGTAAACGGCTTCTTCGTCGGCCAGGAACCCAGCGGCTACGTCTCCCAGAGCTACGACATTTCCGAATACCTCAACTACGGCGGCGAAAACGTGGTCGTGGTCCGCGCCGATGCCTCGATGGAAGAGGGTTGGTATTATGAGGGCGCCGGCATCTACCGCCACGCTTACCTGCTCAAGACCAACCCCTTGCACGTCGCCAATACGGCACCTTCGTCCGGACGGATCTCCACGACGGCGGCGGCGCTACGGTCGCGGTCGAGACGCAGGTCGTGAACGAGCGCACTGAGCGCGCGACCTTCCAGCTCCAGCAAACGGTGGTCGACGCCGACGGCAACGTGGTCGTCGAGAGCGATCCGACCGAACTGAGCCTCGATCCAGGCCAGACGCTGAAGCACGACCAGGCGGTCGAAGTCGGGGATCCGCAACTGTGGGATCTGGACACACCTTACCTCTACCAGCTGGTCACCCGCATCACCGACGAAGCGGGCCGGGAAGTCGACCGCTACACCACCGATTTCGGCATCCGCGAGATCCGTTTCGATCCGGACCACGGGTTCTTCCTCAACGGGCGCCACGTGAAGCTGAAGGGCACCAACAACCACCAGGACCACGCCGGGATCGGGGTCGCCCTGCCCGATGCGATGCAGGAATACCGCATCCGCAAGCTGAAGGAGATGGGCAGCAATGCCTACCGCGTGTCCCACCATCCGGCCTCCCCCGCCCTGCTGGATGCCTGCGACCGCCTCGGCATGCTCGTGATCGACGAGAACCGCCTGATGGGCATCAACGATTACCACCTCGACCAGCTCGAACACCTGATCGTGCGCGACCGCAATCACCCGAGCGTGATCCTGTGGTCGGTCGGCAACGAGGAATGGGCCATCGAGGGCAACATCAAGGGCGCGCGCATCGCGGATTACATGCAGCGCTTCACCAAGCGTCTCGACCCCACCCGCCGGGTGACGGCGGCGATCAGCGGCGGCTGGGGCGGCATCTCGACCACCATCGAGGTGATGGGCGTCAATTACATCAAGCACGGCGACACCGATCAGCAGCACCGCGAATACCCGGAGCAGATCATCGTCGGCACCGAGGAAACCACGACCCAGGCGACGCGCGGCATCTACTACGAAAATGCGGACCTCGCCCACCTGCCGCCCCAGGAGGACGGCTCTTCCGGCGGTAATGCCGAGCTGGGCTGGCAGCACTATGCCGCCCGCGACTACGCGGCAGGCGTCTTTTACTGGACGGGCTTCGACTACCGCGGCGAGCCGACGCCTTATGGTTGGCCGGCGGTGCTGTCGCAGTTCGGCATCCTGGACAACTGCGGCTTCCCCAAGGACGGCTTTTACTACCTGAAGTCCTGGTGGCAGGACGCGCCCGTGCTGCACGTCTTCCCGCACTGGAATTGGGAAGGGCGCGAAGGCGAAACCATCACGGTGCACGCCCACAGCAACTGCGAGGAGGTCGAACTCTTCGTCAACGGCGAGTCGCAAGGCCGCAAGGAGATGCCCGAAAACGGCAGCCTCGCCTGGGACGTGACCTACGAACCGGGCGAGATCGTGGCCAAGGGCTACACCGACGGCAAGCTGGTGCTGGAGGACAAGCGCGTGACCACCGGCCCGAGTGCCGCCGTGGCGCTGGAAGCCGATCGCCCCACCATCGCCGCCGATGGGAGCGATGTGGCCGTGATCAAGGTGAGCATCGAGGACCGGAACGGCCATACCGTTCCGACCGCCGACGACCTCGTGCATTTCGAGATCGACGGTCCCGGCAAGATCATCGGCGTCGGCAACGGCAACCCTTCTTCCCACGAAGCTGAACGCAACGTGCCGAGCATGCGCAGCCAGACGATCGGCGATTGGGAGGCTCCGCCCGCGGCCGACACCGAAACGCCGGTCCACTTCGAAGCCCGCTTCGACCGCCCGGACCTGCAGGATCGTGAGCAAGCACGCCTCTTGCTGACCGCCATCGGACGCGAGCAGACCGTCACCCTCAACGGCCAGAAGCTCTACCACAAGGCGGACCGCGAAGCGGCCACCGCTGAGTTCCCCATGCAAGACCTGCCGCTGCGCGACAAGGGCAACGTCCTGGAGATCGACGCCCTGCCGTTCAAGGACTGGCGCGAGCGCGAGACGACGGCCAACGCCGAGCCCGCACGCTGGAACTTCCGCACCCCGGCGGCGCCCTACCAGCGCAAGGCCTTCAATGGCCTCGCTCAGGTCATCGTGCAGAACACGGGCGAATCCGGCACCATCACCCTGACTGCCAGGGGCGAAGGGCTCGAGCAGGCCCAGATGGAAGTCGAAGCCCAGGCGCAGGATCGCGAATAGCGGACGCCCGCTACGGCGCAGGGGGCAGTCAGACCGTCTGATCCTCGCAAACTGGCACGCTTTGGGGCCGCGGGTAAGGATGATAAACTTATCCGATGACCCCCTTTCGTCCGTTCCCCCTGCTCCTGTTACTCTGCCCCTGGTGCGGCCTGCCGCTCGCTGCGGGGCAGCACGTGAATACGATCGACCTCGACCAGCCGTTGCCGGAGATCCGGCGCGGCCATCTCGATCTCGGCGGCACCGCGCCCGATGGCACGCGCATCGAGGTCAACAGCTTTTACCTGGAGCGCAACGGCGAGCCCTTCATTCCCATCGTCGCGGAGTTCCACTTCTCGCGCTACCCGCGGGCTTACTGGCAGGAATCGCTGCGCAAGCTCAAGGCCGGCGGCATCAACACCGTCGCAACCTACGTCTTCTGGAACCTGCACGAGCGGCGGCCCGGCCAGTTCGACTTCAGCGACGACCTCGACCTGCGCGCCTTCGTGGAACTGTGTCAGGAGGAGGGCTTCGACGTCATCGCCCGCGTCGGCCCCTTCTGCCACGGAGAGATGCGCAACGGCGGCCTGCCGGACTGGCTCTACGGGCGGCCCTTTGAGGTGCGTTCCAACGATCCGGGTTACCTGGAGTATGTGGATCACTGGTATGCGCACGTGGCGGACCAGCTAAAGGGCCTGTATTTCAAGGACGGCGGTCCGATCATCGGCATCCAGTTGGAGAACGAATACCAGCACTCGGCCTCGCCCTGGTCCTTTACCTATGGGGATTCGCCGCACGAATACACCGTGGCGGACCTCAACGAGAGCGTCACCTACAGCCAGATTTCGGATACCGACGGCGTAAACCCGCATGCGGCCTACGGACGCGAACACATGCGCACGCTCAAGCAGCTGGCGCAGAAGCACGGCATGGAGACGCCGCTCTACACCGCCACCGGCTGGGGCAACGCCGCGATCGTGCCGCAAGGCAGTCTGCCCGTCTCCGGCTGCTACGCCTACACCTTCTGGTCGGATCCCAAGCCCAGCCCCTTTTACCTCTACACCGACTTACATCAGCATCCGGATTACAGCCCCGTCAGCTATGAGCCCGAGCTGTATCCCTCGCTTTCCGCCGAGATCGGGCCGGGCATCATGCCGATCTACCGCCGCCGCCCATATTACCGCGAGGAGAGCCTCGCTCCGCTGATCACACGCGCCCTCGGCAGCGGCTCCAACGGCATCGGCTACTACATGTTTCACGGCGGCTCCACCCCCGTCTTCGGCCACTATTACAACGAGGCGCCCAACGGCCACCTGAAGATCAATTACGACTTTCAGGCTCCGGTGGGAGAATTCGGGCAAGTGCGTTCTCACTTCCAGAGCGTCAAGCTGTTGCACTTCTTCCTGCAGAACTTCGGGGATCAGCTCGCGCCCATGCGCACCGTCCTGCCCGAATCGAACGCCGCCCTCGAGCCGCAAAGCACGAGCCAGCTGCGTTTCGCGGCCCGCACCGATGGCGAGAGCGGCTTTATCTTTCTGCACAATTTTCAGGATCACCTCGACCTGCCCGATCTACACGACCAGAGCCTCGAGGTGACCCTGCAGGGCAAGACAATCCGCATCCCCGACGAGGGCGGCTTCGATGTGCCGGAGGGGACCTGGGCCGTGCTGCCGGTCAACTTCCCGGTCGGCCCCTACACCCTGCGCTATGCGACCGTGCAGCCGCTGCTGCGCCTCGCGGGCGAGCGCCCCCGCTACGTCTTCGTCGCCCATCCGGGCATGGATCCCGAGCTGGTCTTCGATCTGCCCGGCCAAGCCCAGCCCACCGTCGTGCAGGGCAAGGCCGACGCGCCCTTCGAGGTCCACCTGCCGGAGGTCGACGTGCTCGTGCTGCCGTATCGCACCGCGCTGCAAACCTACCGCGCAGACGCGGCGCACATCGCCATCTCGCCTGCCCTCGTGCTGCCCCAGGGCGAAGACCTGCAAATCATCGCCACCGGCGCGCCCGACACCCAGATCGCATTCTATCCGCTTCTTTCCGCCTCCCCGGAGGCTGAAAACGGCACGCTCCAGCCCACTCCTGCCGCCCACGCCGGCCTGACCACCTACACGCTGCAGCTGCCGGAGCGCGAACCGGGCTACGCGATCGAACGCATCGGCGGGGACAAGTTGCGGGTCCACCAAAGCGAAGGGCTCAACGGCCTGCACGACGTCTACCTCGATATCGACTACGTGGGCGACCGCGCCCTGGCCTTCATCGACGGTGAGCTGGTGGCCGACCACCTGTTTCACGGCAAACCGTGGCGCATCGGCTTGCGCAAGTTCGCCGACCGCCTGGACCCACACGATATGATCATCGTCTTTGCCCCGCTCCGCCGCGACGCCACCTTTCTCAAAGACTTCGACCCCGCGCACCAACCCGAGTTCCCCGCTGGCGAGAACCGACTCCTGCAAATCCGCCGCGTTACCCTGACCCCACAATACGCCACCGGCCTCGCGCTGCCCGCCGCCAAGTAATCCGCCCCCCCTCTTTCCGATGTCCGTCCAAGCAACCCTCCGCCAACAGAGCATCCCGACCTACCCCGTCGGCACGCCCGACAAAAACCCGATGTTTTTCGACAAGCGGGTCTATCAGGGCTCCAGCGGCAAGATCTATCCGCTGCCGTTTATCGACAAGGTCTACGACGAGCCCCGCGACGTGAACTACCAGTTGGTGGTGCTCGAAAACGACTACGTCTACCTCGAGCTGCTGCCCGAGATCGGCGGGCGCATCTTCAAGGCGCAGGACAAGGCCAATGCCGGCTACGACTTTTTCTACCGGCAGGAGGTGATCAAGCCCGCACTGGTCGGCCTCGCCGGCCCCTGGATCTCAGGCGGAGCCGAGTTTAACTGGCCCCAGCACCACCGCCCGGGCACCTTCCTGCCGACCGACGTCTACATTGAGGAAGAGGACGACGGCGCGCGCACGGTCTGGATGTCCGAGCTCGATCCGCTGACCCGCCTGAAAGGCATGCACGGCATCCGCCTGCGCCCGGGCAGCGCGGTGGTGGAGCTGCGCGCCCGCCTGCACAACCGCACCCCGCGGGCCCACACTTTCCTCTGGTGGGCCAACATCGCCGCGCGCGTGCACGACCAGTACCAGAGCTTTTTCCCGCCGGATGTGCACTACGTGGCCGACCACGCAGTGCGGGCGATGAGCTCGTTCCCCAAGGCCGAAAATCACTACTACGGCATCGACTATGCCGCCCGCCCAGGGGCCAACGATCTGAGCTGGTACAAGAACATTCCCGTGCCCACCAGCTACATGGTGTGCGAGACGGGCTACGGCTTCTTCGGCGGCTACGACTTCGCCCAACAAGGCGGCTTCATTCACGTCGCCAACCGGCACATCTCGCCAGGCAAGAAGCAGTGGACCTGGGGCAACCATCCGTTTGGCTGGGCCTGGGATCGCGAATTGACCGACACTGGCGGCCCCTACGTGGAATTGATGGCAGGTGTCTACACGGACAATCAGCCGGACTTCAGCTACCTCATGCCCACGGAGGAAAAGCACTTCTCGCAATGCTGGTGGCCGTTTCAGCAAATCGGGCCAGTGCAGGAGGCCAGCGAAGAGGCAGCCATCCGCCTGGTCGCGCTTGAAGACGGCAAGTTCGAGGCGGCGGTGGTCGCTTCCCGACGGTTCGAGCAGGCGCAGATCGAGCTGAAACGCGGCGATACCACCGTGCATCAGGCGACGGTCACGCTCGCCCCCGACCAGCCGTGGCAACGTTCCGATTTTGCATTGGAGGGGCATCCGCTGAGCGACTTCGAGCTACGGGTAATGGACGCCCACGGAAAGTTGCTGCTGCGGTATCGCCCGGCAGCCCAAACGCAAACGGTGCGCCATCGCGAACAAGCCACCGAACCGCCCGCGCCCACCGAAACGGACACGCTCGACGAGCTGATCCTGATCGCCGAACACCTGGAGCAATACCGCCACCCCACCCGCGCGCCGGAGCCGTATTGGCAAGAGGCGCTGCGCCGCGATCCCGGGGAAGCACGCGCCCACCTCGGGCTGGGGCGCAAGCTGCTGCGGCAAGGCGCTTTCGAAAAAGCCCGCGCCGCGTTGCAACGAGCGGTCGACCGGCTGACTGCGCGTCATCCCAACCCCGAAACCGGCGAAGCCCATTACTACCTCGGCCTCGCCCTGCGCTACCTGGGACGATGCGAGGAGGCCTACGCGGCGCTCTATAAATCCACCTGGAACTACGCCTGGCGCGCGCCGGCCTATTTTGAGTTGGCCTGCCTCGACCTGCGCCGTAGCGACGAGCGCAAGGCGCGCGAGCACGCCGAGGAGGCGCTGGAGACCAATCGGCGGCACCATCAGGCTCTCGTGTTGCTGGCCGCGCTCGACCGGCGCAATCAGCGCGAGCCCCAGGCACTCGCCCGGCTGCAGCGTGTGCTGCAACGCGATCCGCTCGATCCGTGGGCGTTGGCGGAGGAGGCGCTGCTGCGGGACGATTTCGATACCCTGCACCAACGCACGCGCAACGACGCCCAGACGGTGCTCGACATCGCGTTTGCCTACGCCAACGCCGGACTGGATGAGGATGCCGTACAGGTATTGCTCTGGCACCACCAGACGCCACCGGTGCCCGTCGCAGTGCCGCCGCTGCTCTCAGCCAGCCCTTCAACCCACTATTTGCTGGCCTTCCTGCTGGACCGCATGGGGCTTACCGATGCCGCGGCCGCCGAGTTGACCGAAGCCCATAGCCTTTCCCGCGACTACTTTTTCCCCTCGCGACTGGATGAGCAGCTCGTGCTCAACTGGGCCCTGCAACAAGAGCCCTCGGACGCCACCGCCGCATTTGGCCTCGGCAATTACCTCTACGACAAGGCCCAGCAGGAGGGCGCCATCGCCCATTGGGAACGCTGCGTAGCCGATGAGCCGGACTTTGCCACTGCCTGGCGCAACCTCGGCATCGCCTACTGGAACGTGCGCCGGGACGGTGATCAGGCCCAACATGCCTACAGTCGCGCCCTGAGCGCCGATCCGGCCGACGCACGCCTGGTTTTCGAGGCCGACCAGCTGGAGAAGAAGCTGCAGGCCCCGACCGCCGACCGGTTGGCGTTTATGCTGCGGCACGAGGAGCGCGTGCGCGAGCGCGATGATGCCTGTGTGGAGTTCGCCACGCTGCTCAACGACGACCGCCAACCCGAGGCCGCGCTGGATCTCCTGCTTTCGCGCCGCTTCCACCCGTGGGAGGGCGGCGAAGGCAAAGTGTTGCTGCAATACAAGCGCGCCCACCTGCTACTCGCGCAAGCCGCCCTGAAAGCACCGCAGCCCAAACGCGCGCTCGATCATTGCGAGCGCGCCCTGGAGCCGCCGCAGACCTTGGGTGAGACCTACCACCCGTTGCAGAATCAGGCCGACATCCACTTCTGGCGCGGCAAGGCCTTGCGTGCGCTGGGGCGCGAAGATGAAGCGGTCGCGGCGTTCGAGCGTTGCGTGCAGACCACAGGCGATTTCCAGCAGATGGCCGTCGTGCCGTTTTCGGAGCTCTCGATCTACGCCGGTCGTGCGCTGCAGGAGTTGGGGCGCACGGACGATGCGCAGGCGTTGTTCCAGCGCATCCTGGCCTACGTTGCCGAGACGCGTCCCCAACCGGCCAAAATCGATTACTTCGCCACCTCCCTGCCCAATCTGCTCGTCTTCGACGAAGACCCACAGGAGACCCGCGACGCCCAGCTCGACCGACTGGAAAAGCTCGCTCGCAAGGCCTTGGGATAAGGACATTGCTAGCACCTCTTCAAGGTGCCCCCGCATTACCTCATGGGTTCCGGTGGTGTCGCCCGCATAGCAGGCTCAACCACCGGCTAGAGGCTGGCATCCCGCCGGGATGCGGGTGGTGGAAGGCGCGGCCACCTATGCCGCGTTGGGTGTTAGCACGTCTAGTACCTAACGGTGCAGCACCCCGCACTCCACCTCCCAATCGAGCAATCCCCCCCCTTGCCGACCCCGGAGGGGTCATAGCTTATAGCCGGTGGTTGAGGGAGCCGCAGGCGTCCGACACCACCGGGCCCCAGCCCCCACGCCCGCACCCCGTAGCGGGTGCCACCAGCGACCTTCATACCGGTGACGCCGCATTTGGGCTGCTGCTGATCCCGCCGCTCACTCCTCCGGTGCGAGCCATTGCAGGGTGCGCAGCAGAGAGGCGTTGAACATCGGGCCGTGGCCGAGGCCTTCGAATTCCACGAAGCGCAGGTTCAAGCCATCCAATGCGTGCAAGCGCTGCACAAACTTCTGCCGCGCGTGCGGATCGTGGTCCTTGCGGTGGCCGCGGCCGTCTTCGGCAGTCCCCGCCATCAGGAGCAGCGGCACCGGGGCCGAGCGTGACTTTGCGGCAAACGCGGCCTCATCGGCAGCCATCTGCGACGGGTCGAGCCACAGGGACGGGCTCGCCGCCGCGTAGCGCGTAAATGCTTCTGGATGAGTGAAGAGCGTGTGCAAGACAAACAGCCCGCCGTAGGAGTGCCCCCACAACGTCTGGCGCGCCGGATCGACGGATACCTGTTCCGCCACCGCCGGCTGGATGCGCGTTTCGATCAGCTCCAGAAACGCGTCCGCCCCGCCGGTGGCGCGCCCGTGGGGGTCTTGCCCCGCCCGCGCGGTGTAATCGTAGGCGCGCGTCTCCGGGTCGAGCCGCAGGCCGTTGGGCGAGCCAATCGCCACGATGGCGGGCAGACCTTCCGGCGCGAGTTCCGCCAGCACGTCGTCTGTCAGCAACGGCAAGGATGCATTACCATCCAGCAGATAGAGCACCGGAAAGCCCGACTCCGGAGCCTCCCGCTTGGGGATCGCGACGTAGACGCGGTAGGCACGCTCCCCGTCGATCGAGGTGAAAGGCAGCGTCTCCACGCGATAATAGGCGGAACCGTGGTCGAGCATCGAGGCAGCCATCGGCTGGTCGAGGTTGGGGCGGGCCTCCAGCGCGAGGCCGCCGAAGGCGATCAGGATCAAAGAGAAGAAAATGCGCATGAGCAGGTGGAAATGATTTACAAGCACAGCCTATTTGCGATTAAGTTTCAATATCAGAAGATGCAACACCTGCCGTTCCCTCCAGTCGCCTTTCTCCTACGCCCGCAGTTCTGGCTTGTGCTCGGCGTGAGCTTGCTTGCCCTCGGCCAGAGCCTCTTCGGTGCCCCGGAACGCCCGACCCTGGGCGCGGCAGACGCTCCCATCTCCATCCTGGAGGTCCGCAGCTTTGGCTGCTCGCACTGCCAGCAGTTTCACGAAGCCATTTTCCCGCCGCTCAAGCAGCAGTTCATCGACACCGGCAAAGTGTCTTGGTCCATGCTCGACACCCTGACCGATCCAGGCGAGGACGCGACGATCCTGAGGGTAGCGCATTGCCTGCACGCACAGGGGCTGTATTGGCAAAATAACGCGTTCCTCTTTGCGCACAGCGATCAGCGCCCGGCCTTTCTCATCTTCGAGACTGAAGATCTGGAGAGCGTCGAGATGGAGGCCTTGCAAGCCTGCCTGGAGGCCGATGAGACAGAGGCATATGTGCAGGCGCAACTCGCAGCGGTGAAAGAACTGAAAATCACCACCCTGCCGACGCTCATCCTGCGCAAGCAGCGTTGGGATGGCGCCACCATCGAGCTGCGCATCGAAGGCGATACGACGGTGGAAGCGGTCCGCCGCAAGATCGCGCAGCTACAGCAGATGCGCTAAAGTTGTCGCAATTGATATTGAGACTTCATCGCGATAGAAGCTTGACTTAATTTTAGCGAGTAGACTGTGTCTCAATATCATGTTGGTTCGTACCACACCCTCTCGCGCTCACTCCAAGCTGCATCGTTTCGGCAGCCTGCAACAGTCGCTCGCGCTCGGCCTTTTGGCGGCTACGGGAACGGTTTCCCTCCTAGCCCAAACAGCCGACGACAGCGAAAACGCCTTCGAACTGGCGCCCCAGGTCGTCACGGCCTCGTCTCGCTCCATGCTGATCGAAGACGCGCCGGCCAGCATCTCGGTCGTCTCGAACGAAGATCTGGAGATGCGCCCGATCCAGGACATCACGCAGGCGCTCGGCCTGGTGGAAGGCGTCACCGTGAGTCGCAGCGGCAACCAGCGCAAGCTGCAGCTGCGCGGCCTCTCCAGCGCCTACACGCTGATCATGATCGACGGCAAACGCGTCAACTCGGAGTCCGCCATGTTTCGCGGCAACGACTACGATGCCAGCTGGGTGCCGATCGAGGCCATCCAGCGCATCGAGGTCGTGCGCGGCCCGATGTCGTCACTCTACGGCTCGGATGCGATCGGCGGCGTGATCAACGTCATCACCAAGCCCGTGGGCAGCACCTGGAGCGGCTCCCTCAGCGCCGATTATGTGTTCCAGGAAGAGCGCGACGCCGGCGACTCCTACAAGGCCGGCTTCTTCGTCAGCGGCCCAATCATCGACAACACACTGGGCGTCAAGGTGTGGGGTGGCTATGACCACCGCGAGGCGGACGACGACACGCTCAACCCCTCCGGTCTCGAAGGCATGCCCGAGCAGGACGAGAAGTTCGTCAACGGCACGATGGACTGGACGCCTTCGGAGGACACGCGCATCTCCGGCCAATACGGCTTCAGCCGCCAGACGCACGACGACTTCACCATGGAGCGCCAGGACTACATGGTCACGGCGGAGCATTTCTTCGACTTCGGCGATGGGCGTCTGCGCTTCTTCGGCGACAAGATCGAAAACCTCGACGGCAGCACCACGGGCGAAACGAACCCCAACGAGGCCAACAACTGGACGACGGATGCGCGCATGGTCCTGCCTTGGGACGCCGCCCGCCAGACCTTCAGCTTCGGGGGCGAGTTCCGGCATCAGGAGCTCGAAGACGCGGCGCTGCTCGCCGGCTGGCCTGGCGCGCCCGACTATGGCGTAGACCCCACGACGCAGGTCGACCAGTACGCGTTCTTCGTCGAAGACGAAATCAGCCTGCTCGAAGATCTGACGCTGACCGTGGGCGATCGCTTCGACGACCACGAGAACTTTGGCGGCCATCATAGCCCCCGCGCCTACCTGATCTACAAGCCAATCGAAAAGCTAAGCTTCCGCGCGGGCTGGGCCGAAGCCTTCCGCGCCCCCACCCTGCTGCAAAACAGCCCCAACTGGGGTTCCGTCTCCTGCGGCAGCGCGACCGAAGGCTGCTACATCATCGGCTCCGAAGACCTCGAGCCCGAGGAGAGCACCAGCTATGAATTTGGCGTGCGCTACGACGATGTGCGCTGGGCGGCCTCGATCACCTACTTCCACAACGAGCTGGAAAACATGATCGACATCTCCAGCCGCACGCGCGACCCCGACCTCGCCCCGAGCTACCCGAACTTCGTCGGCTTCCTCGAAGACGGCCGCCCGATCTTCTCCTACCAGAACATCGCACGCGTCGAGTCCGAGGGCGTCGAAGTCAGCGTCAACGGCGACATCACCGACACCGTGGGCCTGCGCGTCAGCTACACCTATCTCGATTCGCAAAACCTCTCCTATGAAGACGCGATCCCGCTGATTTACCAACCGGAACACTCCGGCAGCGTGACCCTCGATTGGCGCCCGACCGACGTGCTCTCGTTCTACACCACCGCCGAATACATTGGGGAGCAGTACATTCAGGCCTCCACACGCGGGACCGCCACGCAGTCGGCCTACACGCTCTTCGACGTCGGCCTGCGCTACAAGGTGTCCGAAAGCTTCACCTGCCGCACCGGCATCCTCAATATCGGTGACAAGCGCATCGAGCGCACCGAGAGCAGCGAATACAACGAAGATGGCCGCCGCTACTTCGTCTCGGCCACCTACCATTTCTAGGCCTCCATGCCACGCAAGATCCGCCTCTTGCTGCGGTTGGCCGCGAGCGGAATGTTTCCGCTCGCGGCCTTCCTGTGCGGCAGCCCCACCACTACGCTCGATCTCGACCGGGGTGACTACGTGACCTTCACCGCCCGGACCGCGCCCGGTGTGCCGCGCGAACTCCAACTCGCCGGGCCTCAACACGAGCATATACGCACCTTTGCCTGGGAAGGCGGCCCGAAAACCTTCGGTTTTGTCGCCGAGGCCTCCGGCACCTATACCCTCGGGTTTGCCGCGCCCGAGCCCCCTGCCGAGCTTGCGGTCGGCGCCATCGTGCCTCCGGCGCAACAACCGACGCCGGACCGCTGCGCCGTGGACCTGCAGAGCCCGCGCCTGCAGGCGTTGCGGGATGCGGTCGAGGCAGGCAACGCCACCGCCGAAGCTGCGTTCTGGCAGGCCGTCGCGCAACAGGGTGCGCCCCTGATCGAGCCCAAGGACGAGGCCCATGTATGGGTGACCTTTCTCTGGCACGGGGACGCGCAGACCCGCAGCGTGTTTCTCAATTGGCCCGTCTTCAGCCCTCGCAAGGAAGACAACCTCTTTCAGCAGCTACCGGGGACGAACGTCTGGTATTACACAGCCGAAATGCCGCGCGGGCTGCGCATGACCTACAAGCTGGCCCCCAACGCACCATTCGGGCCGGGATCGACGCGGCAGGAACTACGCCGCGCGATTCTGGCGGTGACGCAGGCCGACCCCTTGAACCCGCACCGTTGGCCGTCAGCGGCCGCACTGGACCGCTTTGAGGCCCATTCGTGCATCGACCTGACGGGCGCAGCACCCATGTGGGAGCAAACCGATGTCCCTGCCGGAAAGCTGCAGACGCACTGGTTCGAGAGTCAGCTGCTGGGCAACCGCCGCGATATCACGCTCTACACGCCCGCCCAGGCCCCCGAGGGAGGACCGGAGATGCCGCTGCTGATCGTCTTCGATGCCGACCGCTATCTGGAGCAGATCCCGGGGCCGGCGATCCTCGATCACCTGATCGCGGAGGGGCAGATTCCGCCTACGATCGCCGTCTTCGTCTCCAATCCGACCAGCCAGTCCCGCAGCGAGGAACTGCCGGCCAATCCGGTATTCGCGGAGAGCCTGGCCACAGAACTATTACCCTGGCTGGAGCACTACTGCACGTTTACGGACGATCCGCAGCAGCGCGTGCTGGCCGGCGCCAGCTACGGGGGGCTGGCCGCCAGCTCGGTCGCCTTTTTCCAACCCGCGGCCTTTGGCGCCGTGCTCAGCCAGTCCGGCTCCTATTGGTGGGCGCCGGAAGGGGCCGAGGGGCCCGCTGGGGCGGAAAGCGAGCCGGCCTGGCTGAACCGTCAGTTCGCCGCGAGCGACCACCGACTCATCCGCTTCTATCTGGAAGCCGGGACGTTGGAAACCGCCTCCGACATCCGCCCAACCAACCGGGCCCTGCGCGACATCCTGCACGCCAAAGGCTACGACGTCACCTACCGGGAGTTTGCCGGGGGCCACGACGATTACGCCTGGCAGTTTGGCTTTGCCCAGGGGCTGGTGGCGCTGCTGGGCGAAGCGGCTACGGCTGCAGATTGAGGCGCACCACCACGGCGGAGGTCGCGGGCACGACCACCTGACCCGGATCGGAGAGCGACCGCCAATCCCCTTCCCAAGCGCCGGAGAGGCTGATGCCCCGCCCGCCCAGCGTGAG